>Ga0335073_10000434_pt1 | contig 53439 bp, 48 predicted proteins | sample Lox_Sample_22_FD_207093 | JGI IMG/M metagenome (GOLD analysis project Ga0335073, IMG submission 207093) | Soil microbial communities from Loxahatchee National Wildlife Refuge, Florida, United States - Lox_Sample_2.2 | ecosystem: Environmental > Terrestrial > Soil > Wetlands | place: USA... | reverse complement strand
CGGGAATCGCAGGCTTGGCCTCGGTCTCCGGTGCGATCGCCGGCGCGGCGGGGCCGGGGCGAAGCAGGGTCGAAGCTTCCCCGGCGAGCGGGCTTGGCTTCAGAACCGGGGTCGCGGCCGTCGCCTTCGCCGGGGTGAGCTGGGGCGGGGAGGCGCCCTCGATTGTGACGGCCTCGTCGTCGGTGAGGTTCAACGCGCTTTCGATCGCAGACATCGCCGCCGAAACGGGATCCGTCGCCGGATTTTGCTTTGCCATCGTGCTCGCGCCTCATCCATCGGCGCCGGCCGTCCGAACGACCGGCCCGTCCACCAAAGCGTTTCCCCCGGCCGTCCGCGGCCGAACCGAACGCTGTGAATTAACCACGTTGCAGTCTACCCCTGCGCCTCAAGGATGAAAACCGCGCCGGCCGCCCATCCTGCAAACGTCGTTAACGCTTCGGTTACCATGTTTTTCCATACTCTTCAGCCAATTATCGGCCGCGCCCGCCCGGCGCCGCGTATCCGGCGGGTCGTCTGACTGACGAGGGCGCCATGCGTGAGAGCGCGGAAGCCGCAAGGCCGGCGGAGGCCGGTTCCGGTTGGGATGGACCGGCAGCCGGCGGGTTCGATCCGCCCCTCGATCTTGTCCATCTGGCGCGCCAGTGCCAGGGGGACCACGAGCTTGAGACGGAATTGCTGGGGCTGTTCCGGCTCCAGGCGCCGGCGTTGACCGCGCAACTCGCCGACCCGTCGTTTTTGCCGTTGGAATCAAAAGCAAAAATTGCCCATAAGCTGCGCGGCTCGGCGCTTTCAGTCGGCGCCGGGCGGGTCGCCCGGGCGGCGTGGCGGATCGAGGAGCTGGTTTCCGAAGGAAGCCACCGGTCGGGCGGGAACGCCGACCAACGGCTGGACGAAGCCGGGGGGATCGCCGCCCTTCTCTCGGCGGTGACTGAGGCCATGGTCGAGATCGACCGCATTTTGGGCTAAACGGGCCGACGGCGGCGACTTTCCGGCGAAGGCTGGGGATAAGTCTCCCCGGCGCCGCCGCTCGAAACCCGGACTGCGACAAAAACCCCCTTCCAAACGCTCTTTCGGCGCCGCGGCGCTTGCTTTATGAAGGCGCGCCACAAGGCTTGAGCCAGTGCGCGGGTCGCCGCGCGGGACGCCGTTCTCCCCGAGGAAAATTCGTTTACATGACCAGACTGACATTCATCGACGCGTCCGGCGAGAAGCGTTCCGTCGAGGCGCAAGTCGGCTCGACGGTGATGGAAACGGCGTTGCGCAATTCCATTCCGGGCATCGAAGCGGAATGCGGCGGGGCCTGCGCCTGCGCGACCTGCCACGTCTATGTCGCGGAGGATTGGATGCCGGTCGTGGGCAAGGCGTCGCAGATGGAGGAGGACATGCTCGATTTCGCCTTCGAGGTGCGCCCCAACTCGAGGCTCTCCTGCCAGATCAAGGTCAGCGAAGCGCTGGACGGCCTCGTCGTCACCACGCCCGCCAAACAAGGATAGGAAGCGAAGGAACCCGCATGAACGAAGTGTTGTCTACCGATGTCGTGATTGTCGGCGCCGGGCCGATCGGCCTGTTCGCCGTGTTCGAGCTCGGCCTTCTCGACATCAGGTGTCATCTGGTCGACATCCTGCCCAAGGCGGGCGGCCAATGCGCGGAACTCTATCCCGAGAAGCCGATCTACGACATTCCCGGCTTCCCGGTGATCTCGGGACAGGAGCTTGTCGACAACCTGATGAAACAGATCCATCCGTTCGGGCCCAAGTTTCATCTTGGCGAGATGGTTGAACGGATGGAGGTCCTTGGCGCTCCCGAACAGCCGTCGTTCCGGATCGCAACCGACAATGACAAGACGATCGAAGCCAAATCGATATTCATCGCCGCGGGCGGAGGCTCGTTTCAGCCCAAGAGACCGCCTCTCGCCGGTCTCGACGCCTATGAGAACAAGAGCGTCTTCTATTCCGTCCGCAAGATGGAGCATTTCCGCGGCCGTCGCGTCGTCATCGTCGGCGGCGGCGATTCCGCGCTCGACTGGGCGCTCAACCTGCATCCGATCGCCAAACGGATCACCCTGGTGCATCGCCGCGACGCGTTCCGGGCGGCGCCTCATTCGGTCAACGCCATGCGCGAACTCGTCAATTCCGGGGACATGGAGTTCGTGCTGGGTCAGGTGACGGCGATCAAGGGCGAAAACGGCCAGCTTTCGGCGCTCACGATCCGGCGCGAGAATGGCGAGGTTTACGACCACGCCTGCGACGACATGATGCCGTTCTTCGGCCTGACGATGAAGCTCGGGCCGATCGCCGGCTGGGGTCTCAACCTCAACGAGAACCTGATCCCGGTCGACACGGCGAAGTTCGAGACCAGCGTTCCAGGAATCTTCGCCGTCGGCGACATCAACACTTATCCAGGCAAGCTCAAGCTCATCCTCTCGGGCTTCCATGAGGCGACGCTCGCCGCGCAGCGCGCCCACCATTATGTCTATCCGGACAAGAAGCTGACCTTCCAGTATACGACCTCGTCGACCAGCCTGCAGCGCAAGCTGGGCGTCGGCTAGGCGGCAAGCCGGTCTTCTGTGTCGTACTGCGCCGTCGAGCCTTGCTCGGGGGTTCTTGTTCGCTTGTCATTGTCCATCAAGACCGGCGCCGTCGTCAGGCGGCGGGCGCTTTTCGAGGAGGCTCACATGGCGGACATCGATGTTGAGCGGATGAAGTCGATAGTCTTGGCCGCGATAAAAGCGCGCGGGCCCGATCCCCGTTTCGTGGCGCCGCGGCGCTCGACGGCGGACAACCGCGAAGTTCGAAAACTGCTGGCGCCGCTGTTGGAGAAGGCCGCGCTGGACCCCGCCGCGCTCGAGCCGACCATCGAGCCGGAAGACGCGCGGCCTTCAGCCGAAGCCATCGCCGACGCCGCGAGGCGCCACGCCTTGATGAAAGCGGGCGTCGTCAAAACCATGAAGGCTCGCGTTGCGCGCCAGCAGGACGCCGCGGCGCGCCCCATCGTTCCGGTCAACCCGCCGCCGATCACCGAGTTCCTCCAGCCCTTCTTGATTCTGTCGGAGCCGGCCACGATTCTTTCCGCGTCGAATCTGGCTCCCGACGATAATTGGGCGCAGCTGAGTTTCCAGTCGGGCGCCGATTACGGCGGCTATTATGTGAACTTTTGGTACTACTGGACCAATCCGACCGATGTTCCCATGGGGATCGATGTCGACACGTCCGTCGGATTTGTCGGCTACTGCTCGGTCAAGGCCGGTTCGTTCGGCGGAGTGAGCAACGCGCACATCAGCGCCAGCATGAAAATCCTCCCTGCCGACGTTCAGAACGGTTCGACACCCGTGACAACGCCCATCATTCCGGTCCTCAACCTGCACGCCGGATCGTGGTTCAGCGGGGTCTTCAACGCCGCTCCGGTGAACTCGACCGTCGACGTCTCCAATGACCAGGTCATTGTGGCGGGAGGGGCGACCGTCATCTTTGAGGTGTTCGCGAGCTTCGTCTTCGACAACGCGGACGGGGCGTTCGGCAGCAAGAGTTACGCGGTGTTTGACTTCGATTCGGGATACGAGATCTCGAATCCTGGCATGACGCTTATCGCCACGCCCTGGATTCTCGTCTAGTTCTTCTGTTTCTCGCGGCCGCCTCAGAAGTTGATGTTCGTGCGCAGGCCGATCACCAGTTCGTTCTTGATCCGCTGCGACGGATCGTCGGGGTTGGCGATTCCCAAGCCGGGGTTGATGAAATACTGGACGTCGGGCTGGATCTGCCACGAGGGTAGGATCTGAGCCTGATAGGTCGCCTCGATAAAGGTCTCGCTCGAGCGAATGGGCGTATAGACCGAGGGCTGGTAGAATTGCATTTGTCGGTCGAAGCCCGATGCGCCGCTGCTCGCCCACACCGTCCCCATTTCGACGCCGAAAGCATCGTTGTCGCGTGTCGGCAACGGGGCCTTCAAGGCGAAGCCGGCGTTGATGCTGGCGCTGACCAGGTTGCGGTCCTGGTAGGGCGTGAACATCGGACGGACGAAGACGTTCAGGCTGCGATTGGCGTTGTCCTGCGACCGCCAGATCATCTGGTCGATGACCCCGTAGAGTGAAAAGTCGCCGTGGAGCGTCGCCGGGATCCCGTTGCTCAAGGGACTGGCGAGAGGCGCGCCCATGGCGTCGTATTGCTGGTCGTCGAATTTGTAGCTGTCATACCAGGCGCCGATCTTGTAAACGCCCGGCAGCGGACCGGCGGGGTTTGGCTTTCCCGCGGTGCTGGAGCCAAACGCATATTGCAGTTCCGCGATCGCCAGAGTCCCGGTGTCGAGCGGGAAGCTCACGCCATTGGGATTGCTCCTCGGCGTATTCGGCGAATCCCACGGGATCGGGCTGCCGTTGAAGACGCCTGCAAGCACGGTGAGGCTGTCGGTCACCTGCGCTCGTCCGCGAACGCCGAGGCCCGCGAGCGGGTAGGCGGGGCCGCCGCCGGGTAAATCGACGGTTGGAAGTCCCGGCCAGCCGGACACGCCGTTGATGAAGAGCGAGTTCCCGCTCGGGGCGATGATGAATTCCTCGTCGAGGCTCTGCTCGCCGATCTTGACGTCGAACTTGTCCCCGAATTTCTGCTGATACCACAGCTCCCACAGCCGGACGCCGACCGGCGCCTCGATGTCGGTCAAGGTCTGCAGGGCGAGCAGGTTGTCGGCGGTCAGGTTTCCGCCCCAATACTGGAGGCCGCTGACGTTGAGCGTGCCGCCCTTGAGACCGAACGCCTTCTCCGTGTCCATCTGCAGCGTGACCGTTGTGAGCCCGTCGGCCTCGAAGCCCTGCCGGACGCCGCCGCTGAGGTTGCCGAACGTCTCGATGTTCTCGAGGATGGTCAGCGTGACGCCATGCGTGGCCAGGGCGGGGCGGAGCCCCCACATGTCGCCAAGCAGGTTCTGATTTTGCCATGACGGGCTGAGGAAGCCGAACGGGCCGGCGCTGGCGGACGTCGCGTCCGCGCTGCCGAGCGTTGCCGGCTGGGCGGGCGGCGCGCCCGCCGATTCGGCCGCCGGGGGCGCAGCCGCCGCCGGGGCCGGGGCGGGCTCGGTTGAATCGGCAAAGGCCGCGTGGACGACACAAGCCATCGCCATCGCGGCTGCGATCCCGATCGCGACGCGCCGGCCGACGTGCTGCGAAAGTCGCGCGAATCCGGCCGGCTGGCGAAGAAGACCCAAATCCGAACCCCGGCCCTGCTGGCGCCCAACCATAACTTGGCGACGCGACCTCACTGGTCGCCCGATGTCAAGGACGGCGACGGTGGAGAATAGGGCCTTTCCAAAACTAACGGATGACGGTGAGGCCGACGCAAGATTTCCGCAGGTGCGCGGCGCTAGCCCGGTCACGCGCACGCCGATGGCGTCGGAGCATAATGAGAGGCTTCAGGCGCGATATTGTCTTTGCCGGCGGCGCCTCTTGCGCGCTATGGGTTGGGTTTTCGGGGACTGGCGCCTGGGGCAAAGGAGCGGCGATGGCGGAATTGGCCGAAGCCTTGAGCGTGACGCCTGAGTTCGACGCCGCCTTCCGGGCCTCATTCGCCGAGCTTCTTGCGTGGCGGCGCGACGTGCGGCATTTCCGACCCGGCGGAGCGCCGGATGAGGCGATCCTGGCCGAGCTCTTCGATCTTGCTGCGCTTGCGCCCTCGGTCGGCAATTGCCAGCCGACCCGCTTCGTCCGCGTAGACGATACGGCGCGCCGGGCGGCGATCCGGGCCAATTTCGAATCCGCCAACCGCGAGGCGCTCTCCGCCTATCACGGCGAGCGGGCTGCGCTTTACGCCAGGCTCAAGCTCGCGGGTTTGCGCGACGCGCCGGTCCAGGTGGCGGTCTTCTGCGACGAAACGACCGAGCAGGGCCACGGCCTCGGCGCGCGCACCATGCCGGAGGCGCGCCGCTATTCGACGGTATGCGCGCTCCACACCTTCTGGCTTGCTGCGCGGGCGAGGGGCGTCGGGGTTGGCTGGGTCTCGATCCTCGATCCGGGAGGAATCGCCGAGGCGCTCGGCGTCCCGCGCGCCTGGACCTTCATCGCCTATCTCTGCGTAGGCTTTCCGCGCGAGGAGCATCTGGTCCCGGAGCTCGAGCGGGCCGGCTGGCAGCGCCGCGAGGCGCATCCGGTCCTGCGGCGGTAGAACCGCTTTGGGCGTGCCTCAACCGCGCTGCGGCGGGTGAAGGTCGTCGACCCACTCCACCCGCTCCGGGTTCGGCTCAACGCTGGGCAAATCAAGATTGACGACCACCGCCTCCTGGCCGCTGCGCACGATGACGCACGAGAGCGGCTCATCGTCGCTGGCGTTGATCTCCTGATGGGGGACGTAAGGCGGCACGTAGATGAAATCGCCGGGGCCGGCGTCGGCCGTGAATTCGAGCCGGTCGCCCCACCGCATCCGAGCGCGCCCGCTCACGACATAAATGACGCTCTCGACGGCCCCATGATGGTGCGCGCCGGTTTTCGCCATCGGGTGGATGACGACCGTTCCCGCCCAGAGCTTTTCCGCGCCGGCGCGGGCATGGGTGATCGCCGCGGCGCGGCTCATGCCCTCGGTCTGGGGGGTGTTGATGTCGAGCTCGTTCGAATGGACCACCCGAACGCCGTCGAGACGCCATCGGGCCTGGTTACGATCGTCCATGGCCGCACTCCGTGAGGAACGCTCGAGCGCCGATTGGCTCGGAACAACAGGCAGGGCACTCTACCCCCCGACACGCCCCGCGCAAGGCGCCCTGCGCTCGCCGCGGTCTCGCTCTCCGCGGCTCAGCGGAAAGACATGCGGGAAGGCTTGGGAGCTCGGCGCTCGGGCCGGCGTTTCTGAGACGCCCGCGCGTGCTAAGCTCGCGTTTGGAACGAATGCACAGGTTTTGGCGTTAGGGGTCTTGCTGGGGACTCGCGCTGCCGAGGCCCTTGATGGGGTGAAGAGCAGTCAATGGCCGACGACCCGCTGGGGCTAGGGCCTACGCCCAAGGTGAAAGTGCCCGCGGCAGACTTGCCGAAGCCCGAGGCTCTCCTCGGGCTGGCGACGGGCGTGGTGATCGTCTCCGCCCTCTATCTCGCGCGGGACGTGCTGATCCCGATCACGCTGGCGATTTTCCTGACCTTTTTTCTGGCGCCGGTCGTCAAGCTGCTGCAACGGGCTCGCCTCCCGCGGGTCGCGGCGGTCATCGTCTCGGTGACGCTCGCGCTTGCGATCATATTGCTGCTCGGCGCGGTTATCGGCTCGCAGCTGAGATCGCTGGTCGAGAATGCGCCTCAATATCAGTCGACGATCAACGAAAAATACGAATCGCTTCACCGCGCTGTCACCGACCTGGCGAAACAGGCGACCGGTCGGCTGGGCGCCGTCTACCAGCCCTTAAAACCTGCAGCTGGCGCCTCCGGCGACGCCGCGCCGGATGAATCGCCTATCCCCGTCGTGGTTCAGTCGGCGACAAGCGGCTATCTCGAGACCGGCCGGCAGGTTTTGGAGCCGATTCTATCGCCGCTCGCCACTGTCGCGATCGTCTTCGTCGTAACGATCTTCATACTCGTTCAGAAGGAGGATTTGCGCGACCGGCTGATCCGGCTGTTTGGCTCGAACGATTTGCATCGAACCACGCTCGCCATCGACGAGGCCACGCGGCGTTTGACCCGATATTTCCTGCTGCAGGCCTCGATCAACGCCAGTTTTGGTTTTTTGATTGGCGTTGGGTTGTACTTCATCGGGCTGCCAAGCCCGGCGCTCTGGGGGCTTCTCGCCGCGCTCCTGCGATTCATCCCCTATGTGGGATCGATAACCGCAGCCGTGCTTCCTATCGCGCTCGCCGCCGCGGTCGATCCCGGTTGGTCGAGCGCGCTTTGGACGGCGGGGCTTTTCATTGTCGCCGAAGGCGCCGCCGGCCAGGTTCTCGAGCCAGTGGTCTACGGCAGCAGCACCGGTCTGTCTCCGACCGCGGTTGTCGTCGCGGCGATTTTCTGGGGCTGGATTTGGGGACCGATCGGCCTGATCCTGTCGACGCCGGTTACGCTATGTCTGGTTGTCGTCGGCCGCCATGTCCGGCGCCTCGAGTTTTTTGACGTGCTGCTGGGGGACCGACCGGCGCTTACGCCAGTCGAAACCCTCTACCAGAGATTGCTGGCCGGCGACGCCGACGAAATCTCGGAACAGGCGGATACGTTGCTGAAAGCGCGCGCTCTCTCGTCCTACTACGACGACATCGCTTTGAATGCGATCCGGCTGGTTGCGAACGATGTTTCGCGCGGCGCCGCGCAGGCAGCGCAGCTCGAGAAGATCCAGGAGACGATGCTCGGTCTGATCGAGGACCTTGAGCAGTATGATGACGTGGACCCCATGGCGCCCGACGTTCAAGCCGAGGCCGTGACGGCGGAAGTTGCGGGCGTCGCCCGGCCGGAACGGGAGGCCGCGGTCCAACGCGCGCCTCAGGAGCAGGTGCGTGAGGATTCGAATCTGCCCGAGGAATGGCGGACGGAGCGAAGCGTGCTCTGCATTTCCGGCCGGGATCCGCTCGACGGCATCGTGGCCGCGATGCTGGCGCAGTTGCTCCGCAAGCACGGACTCGGCGCCAAGCCCGTGCTCCATAACGAGGTGTCGAGGCTTGCGATCGGCAGACTCGAGACGACGAGCGTCGCCATGGTCTGCGTCGCCTATGCCGAGCTCGACGGCAGTCCGACGCACATGCGTTACCTGTTGCGGCGGCTTCGGCAGAAATTTCCTTCACGCCCGATCCTGGTCGGTTTCTGGAATCCATCGGACCCGATCCTCGGCGACGCCGCGGCGCAAGGAATGGCAGGCGCCGACCTGGTTGCGAGTTCGTTTCATGACGCGGTGACGAAGTGTCTTGCAGAGGCGCATCGGGCGGAGGAACCCGGAAAAGGGAAGGACAGCGGGGCTGGCGGCGCGGACCCGGGCGCGCCCTCGCCGATCGGCGAGGGCGGGACGATGACCGCCGCCGCGGCTTCTGGCGGATGAGCCTCTGACCCGACGGCCTCGGAGAGGGGGCCGCTTTACGCCACGGGACCGTCCATCTGCTGGCGATGGCGCCCGCGCCGTCGTAAAAAGACGCCATGACCGAAGCCCCGCCCGTGACGGCTCCGACGCGCCTCACTGCGCGCGCCCTCATCGTCGGCGAACGCATCGACACCGCCGGCCTCGAACGGCCGGATATGATCTCGTCGCTCCCGCTCGCCTTCCGGGTCGGCGAACGCGGCATGGTGGCGCTGTTCCGGTTCGGCGTCGCGGTGATGGTCGGACTGACGCCGCTCGAGGAAGAAGACACGCTGATGAAGCTTAGGTCTCGTGTCACGGGCGAGCGGGCGCGCGGCGACGACGAGACGGCGGTGCTCGAAATCGCGCCCGACAGCGACGAGCAGAAGTCCTCGGGCGGGCCGATCCAGATCAAGAACCTGTCGCCGCCGCGCTTTCTGGTCATCGCCGATGCGCTCGCCAAGACGGTGGCGCTCGCGCGCGACGAGCGCGATGTCAACAAGGTCTTCGACGTGATCGAGCCGTTTGCGGCCAAGCTCGCGGCGACCGGGCGCCCGCCGTTCCGCCGCCGCGAGATGCTCAAGCTGATCGGCCAGGCTTTGCTCGCGCAGCATCGCGTGTCGGGCCGGGTGGCGGTCGAGGAGAAGCCCGACGTGCTTTGGGACCATCCGGAGCTCGAACGCCTCTACGCCCGCCTCGCCGATGAATACGAGCTTGGCGAGCGCGCCGACGTCTTGAAGCGCAAGCTCGACGTCATCGGCGACACCGCCCAGGCGCTTACCGACATCATCGACGCCGACCGCGCGACGCGCCTCGAAGCGGCGATCGTGATCCTGATCGTGCTCGAACTGATCGCGGCGATCGTGCAGATCGCGCTCGCGACGCGGGGGCGATGAGGCAGGCAGCGCGGGGAATTCTCCTGATCGGCGGAGCGTTACGGATTTGGCGATGCCGCGCAACATCTTCGTCCTCACCGGCGCCGGGATCTCGGCGGAAAGCGGGCTCGGCACGTTTCGCGACAAGAGGGGCGAGGGGATCTGGGCGAAGTTCGATCCGATGAAGCTCGCGACGCCGGAAGCCTTCGCGCGCGATCCGGAGACGGTGCTCAGTTTCTACGATCTGCGCCGCCGCAACCTCCTCAACGCGGAGCCCAACGCCGCCCATCGGGCTTTGGCGCGGCTTGAGCAGGGGCTGACGGCGCGCGGCGGCCATCTGACCCTGGTGACGCAGAACATCGACGATCTGCATGAGCGGGCAGGCTCGGCGCGCGTCATCCACATGCATGGCGAACTCTTGAAAGCGCGCTGCGGCGGCTGCGGCGCGGTTCGCCCGTGGCTCGATGATCTCACTGTTTCGCGCCTCTGCCCGGATTGCGGCTCGGCCGGGGCGTTGCGTCCCCATGTGGTGTGGTTCGGCGAAATGCCGATGCGCATGGGCGACATCGACCGGGCGCTGCGCAAAGCCGATCTCTTCGTCGCCATCGGCACGTCGGGCGCGGTCTATCCGGCCGCGGGCTTCGTCGCCGAAGCGCACGCTCGCGGATTGAAGACGTGCGAAATCAATCTCGAGGCCGCCGACAACGCCGACCTGTTCGACGAGCGCCGCTATGGGCCGGCAAGCGAGACCGTGACGGCCTGGGTCGAGGAGGCGCTGGGCGTCTAAGCCCCAGCTTTTTCTCGCCGGTCAGGCAGCGCGGGGTGCCGCGGCCTTGGCCGCGGTCTCCGCGATTGCAACCGCTTCGATCGCGATCTGCCGCAACTGGCCGATCGGGGAGAGGATGGCGCCGCAGAAGAAGAGGCCCGGCTCCGCGGTCGCCCGGCCGCTGACGAGCGGGGCGCCGGACTTGGTCAGAACCCCCTTGGCGCCGGGCAAGAGCGCGCGGAGGTCAGGCCGGAATCCGGTCGCGAGGATCACCGCGTCGAACGGCTCCGCCGGCGACTGCGCAAAGGCGACGCCGTTCGGCGTGAAACTCGCGAGGTCTCCGCGAACCTTGATCCTGCCGGCCCGGATCGCGGCGAGCGTGCCGACGTCGATGAGCGGCGGCCGTCCGTCCTCGACGATCGTTCTGAGAGGCCCCTTGGCCGCCTTCCTCAGTCCGGCCGCCGCGAGCGATCCGACAGCCAGGCGGATCGCCGGCGCGTTGAGAGCATCGGCGGCGCGCGGCGGGAGCCATTGCTCCGCCATCGGAAAGAAAAGAATCGGCAGTCCGAACAGTTCGCGCGGAACGACGTTGACCGGACTGCGCACCGCAAGCGTCACGTCGATCCCGGCTTCACAGAGATCGAGGGCGATCTCGGCCCCGGAATTGCCATAGCCAACGACGAGGACCCGCTTGCCCGCGAAGGGCGCCGGGTTGCGGTAGCGGCTCGAATGGAGGACCGGGCCGACGAAATCCTTCATTCCGGGCCAGCTCGGCGAATACGGAAAGTCAGCCCAGCCGGTCGCGACGACGACAACCGGCGCGACGCGGGTTTCGGCGCCCGCCTCGGCGCGCCACAAACCCCCGTCGCGGCGAATTGAGCTGACCTCGGCGCCGAACACGGGCTTCAGCGCGAACTTCGCCGCATAGGCCTCGAAATACTCGACGACCTGGGCGCGGGACGGATAGCGGCCGTAGGCTTTTGGCATCGCAAGGCCCGGCAAGCCGGAGCGGGCGCGATCGGTGTGCAAGTGCAGCCGGTCATAGTGACGCCGCCAGACCGAACCAACCGAATGGGATTTTTCAAGAATGACTGCGTCGAGCCCCCGCGCCCGCAGGGCCGCGGCGGCGGCCAGGCCGGCGGGACCGGCGCCGATGACAATCGCGTCGCAAGAAGCCGCCATTCGCTGTCCTCCCGTCGAAGACCAGGACGCACGGCCGCGAGGCTACCCCAATGTCGCGGCCCAGTCGCCACGCCGGCGATGTCGCCCTCTGAGGTCTCGGGTGATTGGTGCAGCCTTGCTCGTAAGCCTAGGAGCGGCCATCGGAAAATCAGATAATTGCACAATTTCTTGCCAAAAGCCGAAACTCACGGCTATACTGGCAAGCGATGGAGGCGGATCGAGCCATGGCGGGACGAGGGGGCGAAGACCAGCGGCTATGGCAGATTGCATTTGGGCGGACGCTTCCAAATGTAGCCGCGCTCGCTGAGCGCGGCTACGCGATCGGCGAGCGCGTCTACAAGGTCCGATTCGATGAAACTGCAATCTGCTCTAGGGAGAAAAAAGCGAGCGGAAAAAAATCATTTGAATCGGTCATAACCCTTTGAAAAGTCTCGATTCCGAAAAGCGAAAGAAAGCAAAAGGAAGCGTTTTCATTTTCGCCGGCTTTCGCTCATTTTTCGCAGCCGCAGGGCGCTGCGATTGCGACCGTGGGCGTACGCGGCGAAGTCTTGTCCGATCCGGCGGGGGCGCTCGATCTGATGGCGGCGCTCGGAGCGGCGGGCCTCGCCGCAGTACGACGGTCACGCCGCCGCATCGTCGCGCGCGACCACCATGTACTGCACGAGCTCCTCGGCGCTCGTGCGCGCGGTGACCTTCTCGGCGACCTTGCGGCCGCGATGCATGACGACCACGCGGTCGGTGACCGCGAAAACATCGGGCAGGATATGGGTGATGAGGATCACCGGCACGCCGCGGCCGCGGAGCGTGCGGATGAGCTCGAGCACTTTGTGCTGTTCGGGAACGCCAAGGTTGTTGGTCGGCTCGTCCATGATCATGAGCCTTGCGTCCCAGTAGACGGCACGGGCGATCGCCACCGCCTGGCGCTGGCCGCCGGACAATTTCTCGATCGGCTCGGTCAGGGTGGGAAAACGGATCTGCAAGGAGTCGAGCGTCTGCAGCGATTGCTCGCGCATGCGCTTGTCGTCGAGCGTCTGGATGAGGCCGCCGAGACGGCGTGTCTTCACCTCGCGGCCGAGAAAGATGTTGGCGCCGACGTCGAGATTGTTGGCGAGGGCGAGATCCTGGTAGATGGTCTCGATTCCGGCGCGCCGCGCGTCCATCGGGCTTGCGAATGCGACCTGAGCGCCGTCGAACAGGATCTCGCCCTCTTCCGGCGCATGCACCCCCGAGATGCATTTGATCAGCGTCGATTTGCCCGCGCCGTTGTCGCCGAGCAGGCCGACGACCTCGCCCCGGGAAACGTCAAAGCTCACATGATCGACTGCGACGAGGCCGCCGAAGATCTTCGTCAAGTCGCGGACAGAGAGAAGCGGGATGCTCATCCGGCCGCTCCTCCCCGGGTGCGGCCCATGACGAGATCGCGCGACTGGTCGATCAGGACCGCGATGATCACGACCGTTCCGACGACGATGAACTGCCAGAAGGCGTCGACGTCGAGCATGACGAGCCCGGTCGTCAGCACGGCGATGATGAGCGCGCCGATCACCGTGCCGATCACTGTTCCGGCGCCGCCGAACATGCTCACCCCGCCGATGATGACCGCGGCGATCGAGCTTAGGAGCAGCGGATCGCCGATCACCGCCGAGCCGGCGGTGAAGCGCAGCGTCGACAGGAATCCGGCGACCCCGGAAGTCGCCGCCGACAGCACGTAGAGGAGAATGACGTGGCGATCGACGGGAATGCCGCTGCGCACCGCCGCGTCCATCGAGCCGCCAATGGCGTAAGTGTGGCGCCCGAACTGGGTCTTGTGCAGGAGGAAGATTGCCCATGCGACCACAAACGCTGTCACGACCACCGGATAGGGCAGGATGATGTCCATGCGGCGCAGGAGTTCGCCGCTCACCTCGGGCCGATGAAGGAAATAGAGACCGCCGCCTGCGCCGGGGATATAATAGATGAGCGCGTCGTTGCCATAGGCGCGGACGCCGGCCGGCAAACCGATGACGGTGGTGTTTTCGCTCATGAGATAAGCGACGCCGCGGACGATGAACGAGGTGCCGAGCGTGACAATGAACGCCGGCACCTTCAGTTTGGCGATGATCACGCCGTTGACCAGTCCGACCGCCGCTGCCCCGCCGACGCCGGCGATCAGGCCGGCGATGACTGCGGGAAAAAGCGGAACGCCGCCATTGAACGCGGCTCGCAGCGCCAGCGCCGACAGGACCGAGGCGAGGCTCATCACCCAGCCGACCGAGAGATCGATGCCTGCGCCGATGATGACAAAGGTCTGACCAAGGCCGAGCAGCAACACCGGGATGATGGCGACGAGAATGTTCTGCGAGTTGCGCATCGTGAAGAAGTTGACCGAGCCGCCAGTGGTCAGCGGCACGGCGACGACGAAAAACAGCGCCAGGAGAGCGAGGAAAAGCCAGGCCCAGATGCGACTCAGGAAAAGAAGGACGCGCTGCGCGGGCGTGCGCATTCCCGGCGGCGCGGCGGTCGCGCGGGGAAGGGCCACCCTCGAAGCGCGCTCGGTCACCTTGCCCTCATCCGGTCGCCCTCATCCGGCGCTTCGCGCCACCTTCTCCCGCACGGGGGAAGAGGAGGCTTGCTCTCTCTCCCGCAAAGCCCGTTGGGAGACGGGCGTCTTTCTACGCCCTTCGCGAGAGAGGTCGGGGTGAGGCGCGAGGGTTCAGATGATCGCAAGCGAAGCTACTTGCCGGGCACTTGATAGATGAAGCGGGCGATCGCCGGATCCTTCACGTTGTCCTTGTCGATGATGGCGAAGCCGGTCTCGACGCGGCGCGGCAGGCTGGTGACGCCGGCAGCGTCGGCCTGGGCGAACATCACTGCGAGGTAGCCCATGTCGAACGGCTTTTGCGCCAGCACGAGCGTGACCACGCCCTTGTTCATCAATTCGATCGCCTGCTTGGTCGCATCGTAGGCGACAACCTGGACGTGGCCGCCCAGGCCGGCATTGACGACCGCCGTGCCGGCGCCTCCCGCGCTGAACACGTTGGTGCCGAAAACGCCCGCGAGATTCGGTTCGCGCGTCAGGATGGCGGCGGTCTGCTGCGCGGCCTTGTTCTCGTCGTCGAGATTGAAATCGGGTCCCAGCACTTTCACGTCCGGGAAGTCCTTGGCCATCTCCTCCTTGAAACCCTTTGCGCGACCTTCGACCGAGCTGACGTTGGGGTTGGTAGAGTTGATGTAGACGGTTCCTTTGCCGCCGATCGCCTTGGCCAGTCCGCGCGCGGCGATCCGCCCGCCCTCGACGTTATCGGAGCCGATATAGCTCAGCGGGAATTTTACCGGGCCGTTCACGTAGTCGCCGTCGCCGAGGAACGTGTCGACGGTGATGATCTTGATCCCATGATCGACCGCCGCCTGCAGCGGCCCGACCATCTGGTCTTTATCCGTGGGGGCGATGATGAGGTAGTTGAGGTCGCCGCGCGCGACCATCGAATCGAGGAGCGGCGTCTGCGCCTCGACGCCCCAGGTCGGCGGAATTTGTGTGACGATGTCGATTCCAAGATCCTTTGCGGCCTTCTCAACGCCGATCTGCATGACCTGATAGAAGGGATCGACGACCCCTGGCAAAAAGCCGATCTTGAGCTTCTCGGCCGCGGCCCCGTCCGCCGCGAAAGCCAGGGCGAGCCCCGCCGCCATGGCCAAGATTGTATGTTTGCGCATAGCTGTTTCCTCCCTCGAACGATTGCAGTCTCGATCGGCCGGCGTCGCCGGTTCGAAAGTCCATTGAACCGGCGAGACGCGCGGCGCCGCTCGTTTCGCCCGCGCGTCCCCCGTGAAGACGCCCCCGTAGTTCGCCGTCGCGACTCCTGCTCGCTATCGAGGCTCCGCAACCGCGCAAAGTCAAGACAGCGTGCGCGGTGGGCGCGCGGCGCCGGAATAGACACGGGGCGCCCAATCCCCCGCCCTTGACGCACTGCAGCGAAGCGAAGGAAAATGCCGACGGGCCCGCGCGGCACACTCGAGAGCGTCGAATTGCAGTCCGGCACGGCCATTTTGAACGTCCGTCATTTGACCGCCTACCGCTACGCGCGGCCGGTCGAGTTCGGCGACCATCGGATGATGATGCGCCCGCGCGACGGGCACGATCAGCGGCTTCTGTCATCGGAGATCGACATCGACCCTGAGCCAAGGCGGCTGCGCTGGCTGTACGACACGTTCGATAATTGCGTCGCCATCGCGTCGTTTTCCGGCGCCTCTACGGCGCTGACGGTCGAAAACCGATTCACGGTCGAGCGCATCGTCGACGAACAGCCAGGCGGCGAGATCGACCCGCGCGCGCAGTTCTTTCCCTTTTCGTACTCCCCCGAGGAACTGCCCGACATCGCGCGCGCGATCGAGCGCCTCTACAGCGACCCCTCCGGCGACCTCGATCGCTGGGTGCGCCAGTTCCTGGCGCCGGGCGCGGCGACCCTGACCAGTCACCTGTTGATGACCCTGACCTATGCGATCAAAGAAGGATTTTCCTACGAACGGCGTGAGGAGGCCGGAGTGCAGTCGCCGCGCCATACGCTGGAGCGGCGACGGGGCTCTTGTCGCGACTTTGCGGTCCTGATGATGGAGGCGGCGCGCGCTCTCGGCATCGCCGCGCGTTTCGTCTCAGGCTACGTGTATGTGCCGCGCGGCGATGCCGAGCCGGTCCGATTGGGGGGCGGGGCGACGCATGCGTGGTGCCAAATCTACCTGCCCGGCGCCGGCTGGATCGAATTCGACCCGACGAACGGTCTGGTCGGCGGCAAAGACCTCATCCGCGTTGCGGTCGCACGCGACCCTGCCCAGGCGGCGCCGCTGACCGGCGCTTACTTCGGCGACGCCGCCGACGAACTCGGAATGGAAGTGTCCGTCGAGGTGACGCAGCCAAAGCGCGCCGAACGCGTCACTCTCGCTGGCGCTTAAACCGTCGGACCCAAGGGATTCTGTCCATGATCATTCGTGCCGGATACGCGATCGCCTTCGAATGCGCCGTGGTCACGCCGATGATCTTGCACCTCAATATCCATCCTTCGCGCGCCGACGATCTCATCACGCCGGACGTCGTGCGAACGGAGCCGAACTGTCCGGCGGAAGCTTATCTTGATCTCTTCGGCAATCAGGTGACGCGCGTCGAAGCGCCGGCGGGCGTCGTGACATTCCACAACGATTTCATCATTCGCGACAGCGGGTCGCCCGACGAGACCCCCGAGGACGCTCCGCTGACCCCGATCGGGAAATTGCCGAGCGAGACGCTCGTCTATCTGCTGGCTAGTCGCTATTGCGACAGCGACAATCTGAGCGACTTCGCCTGGTCGCAGTTTGGCGGCGTCGGCGGCGGAGCGAGGCTGGTGCAGGCGGTCTGCGATTTCGTCAATTCGCGAATCCGTTTCGACTACGCGGCGGCGAACCCACGCCGCACGGCGTCCGACGGGCTGCGCGAGAGCGTCGGCGTCTGCCGCGACTTCGCCCATCTCGCGGCGGCGCTGTGCCGGGCCATGAACGTGCCGGCGCGATATTGCACCGGCTACCTCGGCGACATCGGCGTGCCGCCGGACCCGTCGCCGATGGATTTTTCCGCTTGGTTCGAAGTTTTTCTCAACGGACGCTGGTACACGTTCGACGCCCGGCACAATACGCCCCGCATCGGACGCATCGTCATGGCGCGCGGTCGCGACGCCGCCGACGTCGCGATCTCGACTGCGTTCGGCCAGCCGGTCCTGAAGCGCTTCGAGGTCACGACCTACGAAGAAGCGATCGCTGCCTGACCGGCCGACCCGGAGCGTCCGCTTACTCGTCAGGGGGCGCAGGTTCTTCGCGCCCGCGGCCTTCGTAGGCGAAATATCGGAAGTCCGCGGATGTTGCTCCGCCCGCCGCGCCGAACGCGACGAGGCCGACAAAAGCGCCGGTGAACGAGCGGTGTTCGCCGCCGCCCGCCTCGTCCGACAGAATCGAGGCGTCGAGGACCGGGCCGACGCCCCGCCATTCCCCGTCAAGCGCATAGGCGAATTGCAAGCTCGCGTAGTCGACCGATGCCGCAAGGCGAACCGGTCCGTCACCGCCGAGGCGGATCGGCTCCTTGAGCGGGAAGCTCACCCGACCCTCAGGATAGTCGCCCTCGCAGCTCAAGATCGTAAGCGATCGCCCGAACCTCTCGTCCCACCCGACGGCGAGGCAGTGGAATTTCGTCCGGTTGTAATAGGCGGTGAGCCCGGCCGCGTGCTGAAACGCGCGGGGGCGGAAATCAAGCTCCGTTTCGGCGCGGTAGACGAAATGCTCCTGTCGCCGCGCGACCAGCGCCTGCTCGAACCAGGAGCCGATCGATTCCTGTGCGTGGAGACGCAACCATCCGGGCCGGGCGGAGAGCGAAAAAATGCGCTCGGGGTGCGGAGTCCTGAGCCACTGGAAGTCGACGGGCAGGCCGGCGTCGGGCGAGAAGGAATAGGTCTGTCGCGCGGGTTTGGGCGTGGTGGGGGCGGCGAACGGCGCAGAGACTTCGACCGCAGGAACCTGGCCCCCCGTCGCGAGGCGCAGCCACCCGTCCTCGCCCCAGACACATTTCTGGATCGCGGTCTCACGCCCAAGCGGCGAGCGCCTAAGGCCTTTGAGCGGCCTCGAGCAGAGGTGCGTGTGATAGACCTGTCCGTCTGGGGTGTCCACGATCTGTCCGTGTCCCGCGCGTTGCAGGAGGGCGTCGGATGCATCCTTCGAGGTCATCAGATGGATGCTCGGATGCAGCTCATAGGGGCCTTCGATCGTGCGTGAGCGCGCCAGGGTGACGGCGTGGTCGTAGCCGGTGCCGCCTTCCGCCGTGGTCAGATAGTACCAGCCGGCGCGCTTGAAGAGATGCGGTCCTTCGACCAGGCCGTGCTGACTGCCAGGGAAGATGTTTTTCGCCGATCCGATGAGTTTGCCGGATAGGGGGTCCCATTCCTGCAAGGCGATGCCGAAAAAGGCTGGGTGCTTCAGATGGACGCCGGCGTAGTCGCGGTGGTTCCAGATCATGTTGACGAACCATTTGCGTCCGTCGTCGTCGTGGAACAACGATGGGTCGAAGCCGCTCGAGTTGATGTAAACCGGGTCCGACCACGGCTCCTCGATTGCCGGCGCTGTGACGATATAGTTGTGGGCGTCCTTGAAGGCTCCGTCGAACCGTTTGACGTCGGTATAGACGAGCCAGAATTTGCTGTCGGCATGCGAGAGGCATGGTGCCCAGACGCCGCAGGAATCGGGCTCGCCGCGCAGGTCGAGCTGCGAGGCGCGTTCGAGCGGCCGCCGCACGAGGCGCCAATTGACAAGATCGCGCGAGTGGTGGATCTGGACGCCCGGAAACCATTCGAAAGTCGAAGTGGCGATATAATAATCTTCGCCAACACGGCAGATCGACGGATCGGGATTGAAGCCCGGCAGGATCGGATTGCGGATCATGGTCATAGGGCGCGCAGGGGTTCAGCGCGCCGCCCACAGCATGCCGCGCTCAAGAATTGTCTTCATCTCCGGCACGCTGAACTCGGCGGTGACATGGCCAAGCGACGAGTAGAAAACGCGCCCCTGCCCATGCCGGCGCTTCCACGCGACCGGCATCACGACGCCCTTGGTCCAGGGCGCGTGCTCGCCGGAGAAGGTGGTCGTCGCCAGCACTTCGTTCGCAGGATCGACATGCATGTAATATTGCTCGGAACGATAGGCGAAGCTCGAAATGCCATCCATGATCGGATCGTCGGGCCTCGCGACGTCGACGCGGTAGTCGATGATGTTGCCGGGGTGAGCGACCCATTGGCCGCCGCACATGAACTGATAGTCGACACTGTCGCGGAACGAGTCGCACATGCATCCATGATACCCGGCAAGGCCGACGCCGCCCCTCACTGCGGCGGTCAGGTTCTCGACCTCTTCCTTTTCGATCTTCGACATCGTGACGATGGGCACTATGAGGCTCATGTCGGCGATGGCAGGATCGGCGAACGCCTCGGTGGTGTTTTCGATATAGACTTTGAAGTCGTGCCCCTCGAGCATTTTGGCGATGATATGCGCGCCCATCTCCGGCTCGTGACCGCTCCAGCCTCCCCAGACGATAAGCGCTTCGCGCATCCTTTCCTCCGTTCGAACTTTTCTTCAGTCGAGCTCACCGACCGCAAGCGAGGGTGGCAACGGCGCGGGCCGTTGCGGACGGGTCGAGATCGCGACCGCCTTGCCAGCCTTGGAGGACGTCTGGAACGCCTCCATCACTTCGAGGACATGGAACGCGAGCTCGCCGCTCGCGCGATGCGGCCGGTCGGTGCGGATCGCTTGCGCCATGTCGGCGAGGCCGACGATGCGGTAGTTGCCGTCAGCGTAGGCGCCTTGGGTCGGAATCTCGCGCCAGTCCTCTGAAGCCGTCGCGAATTCGACCTTGCCGCCGAAATGGTTCGGGTCGGGAACAATGAGCGAGCCCGTTTCGCCGTAGAGTTCAATCGGACCATGCCGATGGCGTGCGACGTCGAAGCTCATCGTCATTGAAACCGCCGCTCCGCTCGCGAACGTCAGCGCGCCGGTGACGTGCGTCGCGACCTCGACGGGAATGCGCGTTCCCGCGAGCGGCTGGCTCGAGATGACGCGTTCGGACCTGGTTCGCATCGCAACGCCGCTGACACTGGCCACGGGCCCGAGAAGGTTAACAAGGTCGGTGACATAGTAGGGTCCCATGTCCAGCATCGGGCCGCCGCCGGCAAGATAGTAAAAGCCCGGATTGGGATGCCAGCGCTCGTGCCCCGGGCACATGAAGAAGGCGGCGCCGCCGATCGGCCGGCCGATGAGGCCATCGTCGACTGCGCGGCGCGCAGTCTGGTGGGCGCCGCCGAGAAACGTGTCCGGCGCCGAGCCGAGCCTGAGGCCCTTGGCGGCGGCGGCCGCGATCAACCGGCGCGCCTCGCGGACGGTGACGCCGAGCGGCTTTTCCGAGTGGACGTGCTTGCCAGCGGCGATCGCTTTGAGGCCGACGTCGACATGCGCCTTCGGAACCGTGAGATTGAGGACGATCTCGACCGCCGGATCGGCGAGGAGCGCATCGACGGAACGCGCGGGAACGCCGAACTCGATCGCGCGCGCCTCGGCCGCCTGAGGATTGGCGTCGGCGAGCGCAACGAGATTGAGGACCGGGAACTTTCTCGCCGCGGTCAGGTACGCGGCGCTGATGTTGCCGCAGCCGATGACGCCGATGCCGACCGGCTTCATCACGATTCTCCAATCTGCGCCGCCAGCGCTTCGCGAATTGGCGCCGGCCCGGTCGTCCCCCAGGGCGCGCCATAAAGATCGCGCAGCGTCATCGCGGCGGCGCCCTGCAGCCAATTTCCATCGCTCCATTCGCGAACGACGATGTCGGAAACATCCGCGAGACTCGCCGGCAGGAGAGCAGCGACAGTTTTGCGCAGCGGCTCTATGAAATGGTCGCTCGTCGCCATGGCGCGCCCGGAGATGATGACCTTCGGAGGCGCAAACAACGTGATGAGGCTGGCGACGGCGAAGCCCAGAGCCTCGCCCGCGGCGGCGAGCACGCGTGCGTAGCGCTTGTCGCCGGCGGCCGCGCGCTTCAACAAAAGCTCCATCGCGCGCGCCGGCTGAAGCACCGTGTCAGGCTCGGTCTCGCGCATGAGCGCCTCGGCTTCGATCAAGACAGACGCCTCCGAGGCGACGTCAGCCAGCCGGCCGGCGCCGCCGTTCGGAGGGCCGACCATCAGATCGCCGAGGTCCGGGCTCAGGCCGTTCGCGCCCCGAAACAATTCGCCGTTGTGGAGAATGCCCAGGCCCAGGCTGCGCTCGACGTTGACGACCAGAAAGTCGTTCAAGTCGCGCGCCTGACCAAACCAGTGCTCGGCCAGCGTCACCAGGTTAACGTCGCTGTCAATCGAAGCGGGCACGCCGAGGCGATGGGTGAAATCGGCGCCGAACGGAACGTCTCGCTCCTGAAGAATCGGACTTTGGCGGCAAACGCCCGCCGCCCGTTCGACGACGCCGGGCAGGCCGACACAGACGCCTGAGATTTCGGCGATCTCGAGACCGGCGTCGATAACGCACCGGCGCACGCCGTCCTCGACGAGGTCGGCGATCACCGAAGCCGTCTGCCGGTCGATGCGAATCGGGAGCGCAAGCGAACGGATGACGTCGGCGCAGAAATTGGTGACCGCGACCGTGATCTGATCTGGCGCGAGCTTGACGCCCACCACATGAGCTGCGCTCGGATTAAGTTTGAGCATGACACGCGGCCGGCCGCGTCCGGCGTCGCGCACCGCCCCGATCTGAAGGGGGATGATGAGTCGGTCGTCGAGCAGCGCCGCCGTGATGGCGGAAACGGTGGTCGCGCTCAATTCGGTCAACTGGGAGATCTCGACCCGCGACATGGGGCCGAAGCGGCGGATCGCGTCCATCACGTGAAAGCGATTGATCGCGCGCATCAGTTCGGGATCGGCGGTCTTCATCGCTCGGGCGCTTCCGCTGCGGACGGCTTTTTATTCGGGAGGCGGAATTATTTTCAATTCTGATCGCGCCTGTCAACCGCCGCGCTCCGTTTAACTCGGCTATTTCCGGACAGTTTGCCTTGACAGCCGCCATAAGTCGCGACAGATTTAATCCGCATCTCGGATAAAAAAGAATGCCGTCGAGCCCACTTCCTTCCGGAGGAAACCCATGAGATTTCGCCAATTTGCGTTCGCCGCGGGATGTCTCGCCGCGTTGATCGCCCCGGCTTTCGCCGAAACCAACATCACCCTCCTTCAGGTCAGTGAAAATGCGGCCCAGAAAGCAATCTGGGAGAAGATCGCCAAGGACTACAACGCCGCGCACCCGGGCGTGAACGTCCAGGTCAAATATCTCGAGAACGAGGCCTTCAAGGCCAAACTGCCGACCATGCTGCAGGCCGACGAGTCGCGTCCGGACCTGTTCTACAGCTGGGGCGGCGGCGTCATGCAGGCGCAGGACAAGGCCGGATTCCTGAAGGATATCACCAAGGATGTCGCGCCGTGGGAGTCGGAACTCTCCCCGACCGCGGTCGACGCGTTCAAGGTCGACGGCAAGGTCGTCGGCGTGCCGTTCGAGGTCGGCGAGGTCGTCTTCTATTACAACAAGAAGCTGTTCGAGAAGGCCGGCGTGAACGCGGAGGACATCAAGTCCTGGGACGATTTTCTCGGCGCGGTGAAGAAGCTCAAAGCCGCCGGCATCACTCCGCTCGTCGTCGGGGCGGGCGAGAAATGGCCGATGCACTTCTATTATTCCTATCTCGTGATGCGCATCGGCGGCGAGCACGCGCTCGCCGACGCCAAGGCCGGCAAGGATGGCGGGTTCAAGAATGCGACCTTCGTCGAGGCCGGCAAACGCCTGCAGGAACTCGCCGCGCTCGAGCCGTTCCAGCCCGGCTATCTGTCGACCTCGCACGCCCAGTCCGCCGGCATATTCGGCGACGGCAAGGCGGCGATGGATCTGATGGGCCAGTGGTTCCTCAGCATGCAGGCTCCCAACTCGACCAGCGGCAAGGGCGTCGCTCCCGAGGACATCGGCATCCTGTCGTTCCCTATTGTCGAAGGAGGCAAGGGCAAGGCGACGGACACGCTCGGCGGCGTCAACGGCTGGCTGGTCAGCAAGTCCGCCCCGCCCGAGGCGGTCGACTTCCTCAAATTCTTCAGCCAGGAGAAATACGCGAAGGAGGTGGCGGCGGAGGCGGCCTACATACCGGTCAACAAGGGTTCGGAAAGCGCGTTCACCGATCCTCTGTTCAAGCGCCTGGCTGACGATCTCGCCAAGACGACCTACCACCAGAACTACTTCGACCAGGATCTCGGGCCGTCGGTGGGACGCGTCATCAACGACGTTTCCGTCGCAGTCGCTGCCGGTCAGCAGACTCCGGAGGCGGCCGCCGCCGCCATCCAGGAGGCCGCCGAGCAGCAATAGGACATCTGCTCGGGGCGCAAGCTCTCGGCCTCGCCTTGCCATCAGGGCGAGGCCGAAACGCGTGACGCGACTAAAAGGCTCGTTGTCTTGGCCGCCACGACCTACGCCGAAGCCCAGCCGACCGCGCCGGCCTACGCCGAGCCGGCGCGCCGGATGACAATGAACGGCTGGGCCATCGTCGTAGTATTTCTCCCGCCGGCCCTTCTGCTGTTCACGGTCTTTGTCTTTCTGCCGATCGCCGAGGCCGGCTGGTACGGCTTCTTCAACTGGAACGGCTACGGCCGGCCGGAGAAATTCATCGGGCTCAAGAATTACGGCTATCTGTTCGCCAACCCGACCTTCACCCGTTCGCTGATCAACAACGGGATCATCATCGTCTTCTCGCTTCTCGTGCAATTGCCGCTTGCGCTCGTGGTTGCGGTGATGATCGCCGGGCGGATTGTCGGCGCGGTGTGGTTCCGGATGATTTTCTTCCTGCCCTATGTGCTGGCGGATGTCGCCGCCGGACTCATCTGGCATTTCATGTTCGACGGCGACTATGGGCTTGTGGGCGCGGTCACGACCGCGCTCGGGACGGCTCCCTATTTCCTGCTCGCGGACAAGACCTGGGCGTTTTCGGCGGTGCTGATCGTCGTTTTGTGGAAATATTTCGGCTTCCATATGATGCTCTATATCGCCGGCCTGCAGGGGATCGACAGCGCGCTGCTCGAGGCGGCCGAGATGGACGGCGCGACCCCTTTCCAGCGCTTCTGGCACATCACGCTGCCGCTGCTCGGACCCATGATCCGGCTGTCGATCTTCTTTTCCGTCATCGGCGCGCTCCAGCTCTTTGACATCATCGTGCCGCTCACCGGCGGCGGTCCGTTCGAGACGACGAACACGATGGTTTCGTTCCTCTACTATTTCGGCCTGACCCGGATGCGGATCGGTTTCAGTTCCGCGGTCGGGGTCGTGCTGTTCATCATTTGCGTGACCTTCGCCTTCGGCTACCAGCGGATTGTGATGCGCGATGACTGACGCCGCCGCCGACGTAACCGAAGCCGCCGACGCCATTCGCCCTTCGGGGCGGCGTCCGCGCGGGCTCTCCGCGATCGTCACTTTCGCGGCGCTCACCGTGCTCGCCGGCCTCGTCCTCTTCCCGGTTCTCGCAACGGCGCTCAACGGCGCCAAGGATCTGAGCGAATTGCGGACGAACCCGTTCGGCCTGCCGCATGTGTGGATGTGGAGCAATTACTGGAACATCCTGACCGGCTATCGCTATTGGCAGGTGCTCGGGAATTCGCTCCTGATCGCGCTCTTCACCGTTGCGCTCACGCTTGCGGTCTCGTCGATGGCCGCCTTCACCTTCGCCCATCTGCGCTTCTTCGGCGACCGGTTCCTTTTGAGCTACATCCAGCTCGGGCTCTTGTTCCCGCTCGCGACGGCGATCGTGCCCCTCTTCATCAAGATCCGCGATCTCGGGCTTCTCGATTCCTACTGGGGGATCATCCTGCCGCAGGTCGCCTTCTCGCTGGCGATGAGCGTGCTCTTGATCCGCAACGCGTTCAAGCAGCTGCCGAGCGAACTGCTCGACGCGGCGATGATGGACGGTTGCGGCTACTTCCGATACTTTTTCTACGTCACTCTGCCCTTGTCCGGGCCGATCCTGTCCACTGTCGCGGTCATCTCGTTCGTCGGCAGCTGGAACGGCTATCTCTTGCCGCTTATCGTCCTCAATAGCGAGTCGCGCTATCCCTGGACGCTCGGCCTCATGGCCTATCAGGGCCAATACATGACCGCCTGGCAGCTCGTTCTCGCTTTCATCACCCTCACCATCCTGCCGGCGATCATCATGTTCCTGATGGCGCAGCGTTACATCGTCGCCGGACTCACCGCGGGCGCGGTCAAGGCGTGAGCGGGGCCGGGCGTTGCTCACCGCGCTTTCCCGCCGAAGGCGTCGATGATCGCCGCGACCGCAGGCTTCGGCCGGTAGGCCTCGTCGAACGGCAGCGCGGCGCCGTAGCCGGAAAAGAACGACGGAATCCAGGAACGGTCGTCGGTTATGCCCCAGGTCGTGACGCCGACGCAGCGCGGCGTTGAGCGGCACGCGCGAACTACCGAGCCGTAGCCGGCGGCTTGCGCCTTGAGCGCCGGCTGGTCCGCGGGCAGGCGGATGCGCAGATCGAGCTCCGTCACCGCGACGTCGACGCCGAGCGCGGCGAACTCGGCCATGACAGCGCCCAGGTCCGCCGGCGCTGCGCCGGCGACGAAATGCGATTGCAAGCCGACGCCGTCGATCGGAACGCCGTCGCGCTTGAGCGAAGCGACAAGGTCGAGGAGCGCCCGCATCTTCGGCCCGGCGGTCTCGTCGCCGTAGTCGTTGACGTAGAGCTTCGCGTCCGGATCGGCGGCGCGGGCGGCGCGAAGCGCGATCGCGACATAAGCCGGCCCCATCGCCTCGTACCAGATCGACTTGCGCCAGCTCCCGTCGTCGGCGAACGGCTCGTTGACGACGTCCCAGGCGTAGATTTGGCCGCGGTAGCGGCCGGCTTCGGCGGCGATATGGCCGACCATCAGCCCTTGCAGTTCGGCCGGCGAAAACTCGCCCTGAGTCAGCCATGGCGGCAATTGCGAATGCCAGACGAGCGTGTGGCCGCGAACTTTCTGCCCATGCGCCCTGGCGAAGGCGACGAGCGCGTCGGCTTCGCGCCAGTCGAATTGCCCGCGCAAGGGTTCGACGGATTCCCATTTCATCGCGTTCTCGGGCGTAACCGAGGTCAGCTCGGCCGCCGCGAGGTCGCGATAGGGCTTTTCGCTGAGCGCGTCGGGATCGAGGGCCGCCCCGAAGTAGCGCCCGCTGCCGGCGGCGGCCGAGCCGAGCGTGACCTCTCCCGCTTCGCCTGCGGCGCCGGCCCCGAACGCAAGGGCGAATGCCGCGACCGCCGCTCCAGTTCGCAAGGCCGCGATCACAGGGCGGCGGATGGCAATGCCAGGCAAACCAGACGCAAGCCGGAGGAAGCCCGCGAAAACCGGCGAAAGCGAAAGTACTTTCATTTGCTTTCTTTTGTTTTTCGGAATCCGGACTTTTCAAAGGGTTGCGGCGGATTCAAATGAAAAAAATCCTGCCTTTGTCTCAGGATGTGCGCGATGCGCCTCCAGCGATAGCCATGTTCTTTCTCCTCGTCCGCCGCGGGGTCGACCTTCCATATATAGCATAGAGTTCTGATTTTCGCAAGAAAATGTTGCATTCCTGTCGCACCGGCCGCGTTTGGCGAGGCTGGAGGGTCGGGCGCTTGCGCTGCGGCGCCGGCGCCGGTAATCATTTTCCCACCGGGGAGTCGGAATCGAGGAATTGGCGTGGGGGCAGGGCGGCGAGCAGTCGTTCTTTCAGGACTCCTTTGGGCTGCGCTCGCGGCCGCGCCCGCCCGTTCGGCCGACATGTCGAGCCTCGGCATCGAGACCATGCCGCCGCCCGCGCCGGTGATCCAGGCGGGGCCGACGACTTACATCGATTTCCTCGACGAGGTGCGGGTCGGCGTCTACGCCCACAACTGGATTCACGACGAGGATTCGCCGGTCGACGTGTCGGGCGAGCTCCTCACTTCGCCGCTCTGGTACCCCAACAACATCGGCGGCTACTGGTTCTCCTGGCTGTTCAACCCGCGCATCAACGTCGGCGCGATGATCAACACCGGCGGCAAGACCAGCTACGGCTTCACCGGCCTCACCTGGCGCCTGCCGATCTACAAGGGGTTCTTCTTCGAGGGCGAGTTCGGCGGCGCGGTCAACAACGGCCCGGACCATCCGGAGGTTGGCCGCGTTGACCCAGGCTGCCGGCTCGACTTCCGCGAATCGGGCGGCTTCGGCTACCAGTTCAACGACCACTGGGACGTCATCGCCAACATCGAGCACATCTCGCACGCGAGCCTGTGCACCCACATCAACCCGGGCCTGACCCAGGTCGGGGCGAGGGTGGGATATAAATTCTGATTGTCGCTGCGGGCGGCTTCGCCAGAACCTGAGTCCTGCAGCTGCCTTAGTCTGTGGATCGAGCGCGCCAACGTGCAGAACGCTGGGTCGAACCAAGACGCGGCTCGATTGATGAGGGATATCGGTGGGGATAACGGTGGATATCGGTGACACAAGCATATTTCACCATTAGCGGCAAAAGGGGAAATGTGCATGTGTCACCATATTTCCCATATTTCCCTATATTTCCCGAGGCGGGATCAAATCACCTTGCGACGTCCCAGACTTCCAAGAACATTGGTGACGGACCGGCCGGTCTCGGTTTGGTGCATAGCATTAGCTGCCTTTGTCCTGCGGCCGCCCGCGATGGGGCGGCCGCAGGACGTCCGCGCTACGCGTCGGCGAACTTCGTGCTGCGGGTGAGATATTCCCAGATGTTCAGTTCCTGGGTCAGGTCCGCCAGCTTCCTTCTGATCTGATCGAGTGCATCCCCACCGATCACGAGATGCAGCGGCGGCTTGTCCGCCTCAACCGCTTGGATGATCGCGCGCGCACCGAGGACCGGATCATTTTCCTGTTTACCATTGGCGGCAAACACGTTGTCGCGCGCCTTTCCCGCAGTTGCAGCATAAGCGGACAGACGGATGCTCGACTGCTTGCTCGACGTGCCGCGAAACTCGGTGCGGAAGGCGCCTGGCGCGACAACCGTCACCCCGATGCCAAATGGGGCGACCTCCTTGGCCAGCGTCTCGGAAAAGCCCTCCAGGGCGAACTTGGCCATATGGTAGAAGCCTACAGCAGGATAGGTGACCATCCCGCCGACCGAGCTGATATTGACGACGTGGCCGCGCTTGCGCTCGCGCATGCCCGGAAGCGCCGCCTTCGCCATGTGCCACGGCCCAAAGACATTGGTTTCGAACATTGCGTGGACGCCCGCGTCCTCGCCTTCCTCAATCGCTCCGAAATAGCCGTAGCCGGCATTGTTCACGAGAACGTCGATGCAACCGAATCGGTCTTCGGCGGCGGAGATGGCGGACGCGATCTGGTCGGGCTTGGTGACGTCGAGCGCGACCGCAAGCACGGCATCGCCATGTGCGCTTACTAGGTTGGAGAGAGCCGAGGCATTCCGCGCAGTGGCGACGACGCGATATCCTGCCTTCAGCGTCTCCTCGGCCAGCGCGCGGCCCAAGCCCGATGAGCACCCCGTGATAAGCCAGACGTCGTTATTCTTCAGCATGCTCTACCTTCCTTGCTGCGGATAGGCGCCGCTCGCAATGCGAAGCGGCGCGCTCCTGTGGTGAATCCGCAAGGTAGGCTCTCCCTCCCATACCCGATAAGCAGCTATGAACGCGATGCGGCATTGAATGAGGAGCGACAATGGAGCGGAATAGCCTTGAGGATCTTGCCGCTTTCGCGGCGAGCGGATATCGGCCGGATATCGGTGCGGATATCAGTGACACAAGCATATTTGCCCACTAGCAGCAAAAGGGTAAATGTGCATGTGTCACCGTATTCCCCACCGTATTCCCACCGCGTATTCCCACCCGTATTCCCACCCGTATTCCCACCGTATTCCGAAGCTTTGCGAGAATGGCCTTCCGGTCCATGGTTGACCCTAGATCGCAGCAGACGCGATCCGATACAGGTCGCGTGTTGAAGGGCGGGCACCCTCGTTTACGGCAAGACCGCGAGCGGTCCGTCCTAAAAAAGTTACCCTAAGCACCGGTCGTCGCGTGATGAGAAGGCGCAGTCGCACCGCCTGCCACCGCCCGGCCAATCTCTTCGCCGACCTTTTCGCCCACAGGGCCTCCCGCACCGCCCACCACCCTCCGGCCGATTGCTGCGCCGAAATAGCCGCCTAGGCCCGTCAATAATGCAGGACCCACGACAGGCGCGGCCAGTATGGCGGCCGGCACCAATACGGACGCCGCCAAACAAACTCCGACAGGTATTGTCCCTATGATCGCCCCTTCGGCTGCCCGTTTGGCCATTGCGGGTGGGCTCCAGAATCGACCATTGTCAATACCATCGAACAACATGAGAATTCCCTTTCCTAATAACGCCCCGCGGGTCCCATTAGGAAACTCGTCCGCGCTTACGTGTGCTTAAACCGATTTTCGAATCCGTGCTGTGATCCGCATCACACTGCCGATCCGGCAAAGCCGACCCGTGTGCTCACGCTCATGCAGGCGCCTTACTGCCATACTCAGTTAAATAAGATGCGCGAGCGGCTTACAGGGTTAGTAGCCCTTCCGCCGCGCCAAATTTTCAGCTAGGGAGCGCGGCTTAAGGTCGCCTCGCCAACGGCCTCGCGGCCGCCCCACGGAAGCACCCGAAGACGAAGCGCCGCCTTCCGGGATATCGGTGCGGATATCGGATATCGGGGATATCGGTGGATATCGGTGACACAAGCATATTTCACCACCATCAGCAAAAGGCAAAAGGGGAAATGTGCATGTGTCACAGTATTCCCCCAGTATTCCCCACGGTATTCCCGTCCGGTATTCCCGTCACCGTATTCCCCGTATTCCCCCGCCACCATTCCGCACCGTATTCCGCAAACTTCCGAGAATGCGCGCTTTCCGGCCGATTTCGGTCGCGAAGGGTGCTCTTTTCGTGCGAAAGCGGTCGCGCCGAGCCAATCCTTAAAGCCGCCGGCTCAGAGACCTCATGCCCAAACGGACCGACATTTCGACCATCCTCATCATCGGCGCGGGCCCGATCATCATCGGCCAGGCGTGCGAGTTCGACTATTCGGGGACGCAGGCCTGCAAGGCGCTGCGCGCGGAGGGCTACCGGATCGTCCTCATCAATTCCAATCCGGCGACGATCATGACCGATCCCGACATGGCGGACCGGACCTATATCGAGCCGATCACGCCCGAGATCGTCGCCAAGATCATCGCCAAGGAGCGTTATGCGGTCCCGGGCGGCTTCGCGCTGCTGCCGACCATGGGCGGCCAGACGGCGCTCAACTGCGCGCTCTCGCTGCGCAAGATGGGCGTGCTCAAGGACTATGACGTCGAGATGATCGGCGCGAGCGCCGCGGCGATCGACAAGGCCGAGGACCGCAAGCTCTTCCGCGAGGCGATGACCAGGATCGGCCTCAAGACGCCCCGCTCGCACCAGATCAAGACGCTCACACAGGCACTGGTCGCGCTCGACGACATCAGGCTGCCGGCGATCATCCGCCCGAGCTTCACCCTCGGCGGCACCGGCGGCGGCGTCGCCTATACGAGAAGCGAGTTCATCGAGATCGTCGAGCGCGGCATCGACGCCTCCCCGACCGACGAGGTGCTGGTCGAGGAGAGCGTGCTCGGCTGGAAAGAGTTCGAGATGGAGGTGGTGCGCGACAAAAAGAACAATTGCATCATCGTCTGCTCGATCGAGAACATCGATCCGATGGGCGTGCATACCGGCGATTCGATCACCGTCGCCCCCGCGCTCACTCTCACCGACAAGGAATTCCAGGTCATGCGCGACGCCTCGATCGCGGTCCTGCGCGAGATCGGGGTCGAGACCGGCGGCTCGAACGTGCAGTTCGCGATCAACCCGGTCGACGGTCGGATGGTGGTGATCGAAATGAACCCGCGCGTCTCGCGCTCCTCCGCCCTCGCCTCGAAGGCGACCGGGTTTCCGATCGCCAAGGTCGCCGCCAAGCTCGCCGTCGGCTATACGCTCGACGAGATCGCCAACGACATCACCGGCGGCGCGACGCCGGCCTCGTTCGAGCCGACGATCGACTATATCGTCACCAAAATCCCGCGTTTCGCGTTCGAGAAGTTCCCCGGCGCCGAGCCGGTGCTGACGACGGCGATGAAGTCGGTCGGCGAGGCGATGGCGATCGGCCGCACTTTCGGCGAATCGTTGCAGAAAGCGCTGCGCTCGCTCGAGACCGGCCTCGACGGGCTCGACGAGATCGAGGTCGACGGCCTCGGCGTCGGCGACGACCATAACGCGCTGCGCGCCGCGATCGGCCAGCCGACGCCCGACCGGCTGCTCAAGGTGGCGCAGGCGATGCGCCTAGGGATGAGCGTCGAAGAAATCCACGAGGTCTCCCGGATCGACCCCTGGTTCCTCGACCGCATCGCCGACATCGTCCGGCTCGAGGGGATGGTGCGCGCCCACGGCCTTCCGCCGGACCCCGGCAACTTGAGGGCGCTGAAGGCCGCCGGCTTTTCGGACGCGCGCCTTGCGGCCCTCGCCGGCCTCGCCGAGGCCGACGTCAGAGCCGCGCGGCGGAGGCTTGGCGTCGAACCGGCCTATAAGCGCATCGACACCTGCGCCGCCGAGTTCGCCGCGCCCACCGCTTATATGTATTCGAGCTACGAAGCGCCGTTCGCCGGCGCGGTCAAATGCGAAGCCGAGCCGACAGAGCGGGAGAAGATCGTCATTCTCGGCGGCGGCCCGAACCGGATCGGGCAGGGGATCGAGTTCGACTATTGCTGCTGCCACGCCTCGTTCGCGCTGAGCGAGGCGGGCTACGAGACGATCATGATCAACTGCAATCCGGAGACCGTCTCGACCGACTATGACACGTCGGACCGCCTCTACTTCGAGCCGCTGACCGCCGAGGACGTGCTCGCCATTCTCGACAAGGAGCGCGAGCGCGGGACGCTCAAGGGCGTCATCGTCCAGTTCGGCGGCCAGACGCCGCTGAAACTCGCGCATCGAATCGAGCAGTCGGGCGCGCCGATCCTCGGCACCTCGGTCGACTCCATCGACCTCGCCGAGGATCGCGACCGCTTCAAGCGCCTCCTCGACAAGCTCGGCCTGAAGCAGCCGAAGAACGGGATCGCCTATTCGGTCGAGCAGTCGCGACTGATCGCCGCCGATCTTGGGCTGCCGCTGGTGGTGCGACCGTCGTACGTGCTGGGCGGGCGGGCGATGGCGATCATCCACGATTCGGGCGCGCTCGACGATTACCTGCTCGGCGTGCTGCCGAGCCTGGTGCCGTCCGAGGTCAAGGCGCGCTACCCGAACGACAAGACCGGGCAGATCAACACGGTCCTGGGCAAGAACCCGCTGCTGTTCGATCGCTATCTCGCAGACGCGATCGAGATCGACGTCGATGCCGTCAGCGACGGCGAGACGGTGGCAGTGGCCGGAATCATGGAACATATCGAGGAGGCCGGCATTCATTCCGGCGACAGCGCCTGCTCGCTGCCGCCCCGCTCGCTCAAGCCGCGGACAATCGCGAGTCTCGAGGAGCAGACGAAAAGCCTCGCGCGGGCGCTCGAGGTCGGCGGGCTCATGAATGTCCAATATGCGCTGAAAGGGGGCGAGATCTACGTGCTCGAAGTCAATCCGCGCGCCTCGCGCACGGTGCCGTTCGTCGCCAAGGTGATCGGCAAGCCGATCGCGGCGATCGCCGCCCGCGTGATGGCCGGCGAAAAGCTCGCTTCGTTCGACCTCTCACTCGACAAGCTCGATCATGTCGGGGTCAAGGAGGCGGTGTTTCCGTTCGCCCGCTTCCCGGGCGTCGACACCGTGCTGGGGCCGGAAATGCGTTCGACCGGCGAGGTCATGGGGATTGACCGGTCGTTCGAGGTCGCCTTCGCCAAGAGCCAGCTCGGCGCCGGATCGCGGCCGCCGACCTCGGGGGCGGTGTTCGTTTCCGTGCGCGACGCCGACAAGGAGAAAATCGTCGAGCCCCTGCGCACCCTGCAGGCGCTCGGGTTCAAGATCCTGGCGACCCAGGGCACCCAGCGCTTCCTTGCCGCCCACGGCCTGAAAGCGGAAAAGGTCAACAAAGTGTCGGAAGGGCGCCCGCACGCCGCAGACGCCGTGCGCAACGGCGCAGTGCAGCTCATGTTCAACACCACCGAGGGCGCGACCTCGCTCGCCGATTCCAAGCCCCTGCGCCGCGCCGCCCTCTTGCAAAAGACGCCCTACTACACCACAATTTCAGGCGCCATCGCGGCGGCGGAAGGTATACGCGCCGTCGCGGCGGGCGAACTCGAAGTCAGGGCGTTGCAGGACTATCTGGCGTGACGGCGGGAAATGGCGCCGTCGCGGCGGTATTTTTTTGTATGGATGGACTATGGACAAGCTCCCGATTACAGCCGCGGGCCACAGGGCCCTCGAGGCGGAATTTCTTCACCGTCAGCAGGTCGAGCGGCCGCGCATCATCGCGGCGATCGCGGAAGCTCGGACGCATGGCGACCTTTCGGAAAACGCCGAATATCATTCCGCGAAGGAGGCGCAGTCCCATAACGAGGGCCGGATCGTCGAACTCGAGGATCTGCTGCAGCGCGCAGAGGTGATCGATGTGGCGAAATTGAACGGCTCAACCGTCAAGTTCGGCGCGACGGTCACGCTGATCGACGAGGACACCGAAAAAAAGAGGGTGTTTCAGATCGTTGGCGAAACCGAGGCGGACGTGAAGTCGGGCAAGGTGTCGATCACCTCGCCGACCGGACGGGCGCTCATCGGCAAGAAAGCCGGCGACAGCGTCGAAGTGAATACGCCGGGCGGCGGCAAGAGCTATGAGATCGTCAAGGTCGTCTATATATAATTATATAGTTGACTGTGTACTTCTGTGAGCATGTTGACAGACTGAAAACCTGGGCGCGACCGGCTGCGCGAAGCGCCGGAAGCGCCTCAACGAGGAGGTTCGGTCATGCCGACATTCGTCTTGACTCGCCGCGCCGCGCTTGCGGCGCTCGGCGCCTTCGCGCTTCCGCCTGTTGGCGTGGCGCTGGCGCAGTCGACCTTCCACATCCGCGACATCGTTGTCGACGTGCGGGCGGAAGTTGGCGATCCGACGGTTACTTGGTTGCAACAGGACCTTCCCGGCGCGATCGCCCAGGCCTTGGGGGCGTACTACGCGCCGGGGGATCGCAACGGCGCGACCCTGGTGGCGCGTATCGACTACATTTATCTCGGGCCAAGCAGCGGCGGAACCGGCCCGGCGGGAGCGTCACAGGATACTATCAAAGGCGCCCTTGTCGTTCGGGGTCCGCGAGGCGGCGAAGATGTTCCTCTGCGGGCGATCAGCTTCTACTACCCGATGGCGGTCGATCAGGCGCTGCCCGAACAAGCCTATCATGATCGGGTGACGGCGCTCGCGCAGGCGTTCGCCGGCTGGGTTCCCCGAGAGCTTGGTTTGGCCTAGGATCGGCGGGGCCGGCCGAAACGTCAGCACGATTCGTCGCCCAGTGAGGAACTTAGGCTTATGTCCCCGACGCCCTGGACCCGCCGCGCCGCGCTGATCGCTCTCGGGACTTGGGGGATCCCGGCGCCATTCGCCGATCGCAGCGCGCTCGCGCAACCGAACGTGAGGTTCCGCAACATCGTGGTCGACGTGGCGCCGCTGCGCGCTTTGATGGGCGATCCGACCGCCGCCTGGGTCCAGCAGACGCTTCCCGGCGCGCTCGCCCAGGCCCTGGGCGCCCATATGGCGCCCGGCGACCGCAGCGGCGCGACCTTGATCGCGCGGATCGACTATCTTTATCTCGGGCCGAGCAGCGGCGGTACCGGCCCGTGGGGAGCTTCACAGGACACGATCAACGGCATGCTTTTGATCAAGGGCCCGCATGGCGGGATCGCCGGCTCGGCGCCAATCCGGGCGATCACGTCCTACCACCCGATGCCGGTGGACCAGCCCATGTGGGTGGAAGCGAATTACTGGCGGGTTGTGGCTTTGTCGCAGGCGTTCGCGGGCTGGGCCCCGCGCGAACTGGGCCTCTAGAGGCTCTTGTCGCCGCGCTCCGTAGCCCTTTAAAAGACGGGCGTCCTTCTCGACGCCCTATCGAAGCGTGGCGGAGGCGGTCGGCGAGCGTCTGCAAACTTCGTCGATCGAGGTAGAATATTTCCGATTGAGAAGGTGTTTGTGCGCAGTGGGAGGGACAAATGTCGATCAGCACCGTAACCCGCCGCAGCGTCCTCTCGAGCCTCGGCAGTTTCGCCGTTCTCTCCATCGGGCCCGGCGGGAGGGCCCGCGCGCAGCCGGCGGTCAGGTTCCGCGACATCAGGATCGACGTTTCGCCGCTCAGGGCCAGCGCCGGCGACCCGACCGCCGACTGGGTGGAGCAGGCGCTTCCCGGCTACCTGGCCAACTCGATGGCCCCGTACTTGTCGCCGGGCGGGCGCGACGGCGCGACCCTGGTGGCGCGGGTCGATACCGTCTATCTCGGGCGGACCACCGGCGGAACCGGTCCCGGCGGCGGGTCGATCGACGTGATCGAGGGCGCCCTCATCGTTAAAGGTCCGCGCGCCGCCGCCGCCACGCCGTTGCGCGCCATCACCTCGTACCATCCAAGCGCCGTCGATCAGGCTCTGTTCGAGGAGGGCTATCACGGACGGGTGACGGCGCTCGCTGAGGCCTTCGCCGGCTGGGCGCCGCGCGAGCTGGGGGTTTGAGCCGGCGGCGCCGATTGGGCGCAAGGGGCGCTTGATTGCCTTGGGCGCGGCCGTGGTATAGCCGGCCCCGATGGTGGGCGCGGGCACGGACCGGACAAAGCCGCGGCTCGGCGGCGGGCCAGCGGTCATTCTGGTTCGGCCGCAACTCGCGGTGAACATCGGCATGTGCGCACGCGCGATGGCCAATTTCGGCCTCGACGACCTGCGTCTTGTCAATCCGCGCGAGGGCTGGCCGCGCAGCGACAACTATCGCGAGGTCGCTTATTCCGCCGCCGCCGGCGCGACCGATCTCTTGGACGCCGCGCGCGTCTTTCCGAGCGTCGAGGCGGCGGTCGGCGACCTCAACGCCGTTTACGCGACGACTGCGCGCGAGCGGGGCCAGATGAAGGCGGTGCTCACACCGAGCGTGGCGATGGGCGCGACCGCTCAGGCGGCGAGCGAGAAGCGCGGCATCCTGTTCGGGCCGGAGCGCACGGGCCTGACCAATGACGAGGTGGCGATCGCAGACTCGATCATCACCTTTCCGTCAAGCCCAACCTACGCGTCGCTCAATCTTTCGCAGGCGGTTCTCGTCTGCGGCTATGAATGGTTCAAGGCCGCGCATGGCGACAAGCCGCCTCCGCCTACGATCCCGCGCGCCATGTCTCCGCCCGCACAGCGCGAGATGCTGCTCGCCTTCTTCGATTATCTCGAGGGGAAGCTCGACGAGAACGGCTTTTTCCGGCCCGCGACCAAGAAGCCCGGCATGCGGCGAAACTTGCGCAACATCTTCCATCGCATGGAGCTCACCCAACAGGACTTGCGGACATTGTGGGGGGCGATGGTCCGCCTCGCCGAGGGGCCGCGGGTCGAGGTTAAGACGCGCAGGCGCGTCCGCCAGAAGGACACTCAAGCAGGACGCGAAGGTTCAAAGAAAAAGCTCTCCTGACAGATACTTGACAGGAGAGCTTAACGCTTCACACCAATAAGCGCGGAGGCCGCGCCTCAGGCCTTCGTTATTGCGCGGGAGCCGCCGGCGCCCCAGGGGCAGGAGCCATCTCATGATGCATGTGATGATGATGATGGTGGTGGTGATGATGCCAATGATGATGATGGTGGTGCATTTCGGCCGGCGCACCGGGGGCCGGCGCGGCGGGCGCCGGGGCGGCTTCCTGTGCGAGGGCGTAACCAGCCAGGCCGAGCGAGAGCGCGGCCGCGGCAGCGAGGGACTTGATCATGGAAAAGCCTTCCTGTGTTTAGGGAACCCCAGCGGGTCAGGGCGGTGCATAAGGCGGAGCGCCTGAACTCAATATGAACCGGAGCGGGCGGGCGCCGGTTCACTCGCTGCCGGCCAATCGCGCTGCCGCGAGGCGGGTTCGGCGGGGGCGGGGGACGCTGATGTACGATCAGACGGCGATTCGGGTCAAGGACAGGGTGTTCGAGCGATGTCGGTCAGCAGCATGACAGGATTCGCCCGCGCCGCCGGGAGCGGAGGCACGTGGCGCTGGACGTTCGAACTCAAGACCGTCAACGCCAAGGGCCTCGACATCCGCTTGCGCATGCCCGCGCCCTTCGACCGGGCGGAAGGGGAGGCGCGCATGCGGCTCGCCAAGGCGTTGGCGCGCGGGACCTGCTTCGCCACCTTATCCTCACAGCGTGAGGGGGCGACGGCTGCCGCGCGAATCGATCTGGCGGCCCTTGAATCGATCGCTGTCGCGGCCCGCGCCGCGGCGGTCAAAGCCGGGCTTGCGCCGCCGACGATGGACGGACTGCTCGCCCTGCGCGGCGTGCTTGAGGCGGCCGACACCGAGGACGACGAGGCAGCCGTGAACGCAGCCTGCGCGGGCGCGCTTGCGAGCCTCGATGAGGCGATCGTTGCGCTCACCACCGCACGTCGGTGGGAAGGAGGAGCGCTCGCCGCGGTGCTCAAGGACATGCTTTGGGCCATCGCCGCGCTGGTCGAGGCCGCCGACGCCAACCCGGCGCGCCGGCCAGAGGCGGTGCGCGAGCGCCTCGCCCAGAGCGTTCAAACGCTGCTGGGATCGTCTCGCGGCCTCGACGAGAACCGACTTTATCAAGAGGCGATCCTGCTTGCCGCCAAGGCCGACATCCGCGAAGAGCTCGACCGGCTCAAGACCCATGTCGCCGCCGCGCGGGCGCTGATTGACGAGGGCGGGGCGATCGGCCGCCGGCTCGATTTCCTCGCCCAGGAGCTGGCGCGCGAGGCGAGCACCTTGAGCGCCAAGGCCAATGACGCGAGCCTCACGGCCCAGGGGCTTGAACTCAGGGCGCAAATCGAGCAATTCCGCGAGCAGGTGCAGAACGTCGAGTGAGATTCGAAGCGATGGCGGCGAGCCGGCGAGGCATGATCCTGATTCTGTCCTCGCCGTCGGGGGCGGGCAAGACGACGCTGACCCGGATGCTTATGCAGGACAAGGCGCTCGATCTCACGCTCTCGGTCTCGGTGACCACGCGGCCGCGCCGCTCGTCCGAAGTCGACGGCATCCACTACCGGTTCATCGACCGGCGCGAATTCGACCGGATGAGAAAGGCAGGCGATCTCCTCGAATGGGCCGAGGTCCATGGCAACGCCTACGGGACCCCGCGCGAGCCGGTGGAGAAGGTGCTGGCCCAGGGACGCGACATGCTGTTCGACATCGACTGGCAGGGCGCAAGGCAGATGCGCGAGAGGCTTGGCGACGACGTCGTCAGCATCTTCGTCCTGCCGCCGTCCCTCAAGGAATTGCGCGCCCGGCTCGAGCGGCGGGCGGAGGATTCGGCGGCCTCGATCGGGACGCGGCTCGAGACCGCCCGGCAAGAGATCGGGCGCTGGCGGAATTATGAGTACGTGATCGTCAATGACGACCTTCAGCGCGCCTATTGCGACGTGGTGGCGATCGTGGCCGCGGAACGGCTGCGCGCGCGGCGGCTTGAGGCCGGCCTCGAGCAATTGGTCGGGACGCTCATGCGGGAGTGAGGCAGAGTAGGCGAGAAGGGATGGCGACTTCGATGCTTTGCCGCCGTCTGTCGAAAAATGCCTTCGGTTGGGCCTAATTCGGCATTTCGGTCGACCAGGGTGATTTTCTCTGACTCCGTGGGATGAACCAGCGCACTATCAAGGAGTTACGCCGACGCTTGCAGGTGAATCCTCTCCGCTTTATCCTTTGCCGGCCGGCGGCGCGGCGGGAAACGCCACGCGCAGCGCACGAACGCGGAAGGCTCAATGAAATTCTGAACATCAGCAGTCGATAGTTTATGTCAATGATCGGCGGATGTGGCAGAATGAGCCGCTATCAAGCAGTTACCGTCAGGAATTAATGTCAACTCTCAGGAGCTCGTAATCTGGTACTGCTTGAGGATCGGGACGCCGACTTCGAGCGAGACGCAAGTCAGCAAGAACTTGAGCGCCATTTGGGAGCGAGACAAGAGGGGATCGCAATGATCATCAGGACCCTCGACGATGTCACCTCGGACGCACTTGCCGCGATGGAGCGCACTGCCGATCCTCGCGCAAGGGAAATCCTGGTGTCGCTGGTAAAACATCTGCACGGGTTCGTCCGCGAGGTCCGCCTTACTGAGGCTGAGTTTCGCCAAGCGACGGCTGTCCTCAACGAGATGGGCAAACTCAGCACGGATGCGCATAACGAATCCGTGCTGATGGCCGGCTCGCTTGGGGTTTCCTCCCTGGTGTGCCTCGTCAACAACGGCGACAATGGAAATACCGAGACGTCGCAATCGCTGCTCGGTCCTTTCTGGCGGCTGAATTCCCCGCGCGTCGCCAACGGCGGCACAATCGTTCGATCGGAGACGCCGGGCGACCCGCTCCTGGTCACCGCGCGCGTCGTTGACGGGGCGGGCAAGCCGGTCATGGGAGCCGAAGTCGATATCTGGCACGCTTCGCCGATCGGCCTCTACGAGAACCAGGATCCCGGACAGGCCGACATGAATCTGCGCGGCAAATTCACGACCGACGAGGATGGCCGAATCTGGTTCTCAACCGTCAAGATGATCGGCTATCCCATCCCAACCGACGGCGTCGTCGGCCGACTCCTGCAAGCTCAAAACCGCCACCCCTATCGACCGGCTCATCTTCATGCCCTGATCGTCAAACAGGGCTTCAAGGTCCTGACCTCTCAGGTCTACGATCTGAGCGACCCCCACATCGACACCGACCCGCAGTTCGGCGTGACGAAGGCGCTTCTGGGCGACTATGTGCGCCACGAGGAGCCCCATCCATCCGAGCCCGGAATCCGTCCGCCCTGGTATTCTCTAGATTACACCTATGTCATGGAACCGGGAGAAGCGAAGCTCCCTACGCCGCCAATCAAGTAAGGCGCCGCGGCGCCGGCGGAATTGCTCGCGAATGGCGGCAAGCCGGAAGTCAAAGCTGACACGGCGATTGCTTCGGCGTGGTTGCAGAGGTTGCATCTGCCGCCGAATTATGCAGCAATTGACGTTAGGGTAGAGGGGAGGCGGATATGGTCTCCTGGGCGCCGAGCCGGCGCGCGAGAACCGAACGGATCGAAACCGAGGCCGAGGCGCTCATCCGCGATCTCGGCGACGGGGCGTACCACGAGGCGCGCCGAAGGGAACACGAGGCGAGTTCCGACTCGATCGCCGACGACTGGGCTCTGGTCGCGCGAGCGATAGCGCGCAAGACGGGCAGCCGCGTCGGTCTCAATATGTCCACCCAACTGGAGATGAACACTTTTTTCGTGCTTGATCGGGATCCGGGCGAGGCTCGCAAGCTTCGGTCCTTCGCGGAGCCGGAGTCCGAGCAACCGCCCGACCACGCCGATGTTCCGAGCCCGCAGCCGTTCCGGATCCAGTATATCGGCGCGGGGTCCGATTCCGAGCGGTCGCTTTTGCGCGAAGTCGAGATCCGCGCGTCCGACGTTTCCGCCGCAATTATCGCGGCCGCCGTCTCGACCTGGCCGCCGAAGACGATCGCCCTGCGCATCCTCGATCGCGAGGGTCACGAGGTCTTCGGACGAGAGAAAGCGGCCGCCTCTCCGGGCGCTGACTGACGCCGTCCCCTTCCCCGCAACGGGAGAAGGGGAACGCGGTCCGGGATCGCCGATCAGCCGACCGCGGCCGACAGGAAGTGAGCCGCAGACTACGCCGCTGCGGCGGTCTCGCGTTCGCGGACCTCGTAGATGTCGAACGCTTCGCTGATCCCGCGCAGCGGCAGCGATGACGGCCGGGCCGTGGTGCGATAGCTCGATTCCTTCAAGAGGCGCGTTACTTCCGAGCTTTCGATGATCGGCTTCGTCGCCAGGATCGCGCTCGGCTCCGCCAGAGCCTGGACGCGCGAGGCGATGTTGACCGTCTGGCCGAAATAGTCCTGCCGGTCGTCGAGCATCACCGCCAGACACGGACCCGAATGGAGCCCGATGTTGAGCGCGAGATCCTCGCTGCCGCGCGCCTCGTTGATCTTGCGCATCGCCTCGCGCATCCGCATGGCGGCGCGCAGCGCCCGGTCGGGGGTCGCGAAGGTCGCCATCACAGCGTCGCCGATCGTCTTGACCACCGCTCCGCCCTCAGCGGACACCGCCTCGAGCAGGGCGCCGAAATGGCTGCGCACGAGATCGAAGGCGGCGAGATCGCCGATACGGTCGTAGAGCGCTGTCGAGCCCCTGAGGTCGGTGAAGAGGATCGTGAGGCTCGTGATCTTGAACCGCTGCTCGGGATCGAACGTGCCCGTGCGATAGAGGTCGCGGAACGCCTGATTGCTGAGCAGTCGCGTTGCGGTGAGATACGGCTTCCGGTGGCCGGTGAGTTTGTCCATCTCCTCGCTATGGAGCCAGATTCCAGGCAGCGTCCGCCGGGCGGTCTTGTTGTCGAACGAAATCCTGACCGGACCGGGCTGGACCTTTTGGGTCCCGCTGTGAGCGTGCGCGTCCGCGAAGACCAACGACAGGCTGCGCCGCTCTTTGGTTTCCTCGCCGCCGACGTCGAGGAAAAGCGAGGAGTGGGTCACCGGATCGAAAACGATCGCAAACCCCTTCGGCAGGCTGAGCGACATCGCCGCCTTCTCGCCCGCGCCGAGCTCCATGACGTCGAGCGTCACATTGGCCACGGCGCTGTCGACGTCGTCGGGGACGTCGTTGCTCGAGCTCCAGAAGATCTGGCGCATGTATTCGGAGAAGGGAAGCGAATCAGGATCGTGCGCGGCGATCCGCCGGACGGCCGGGTTCACCGTGAACGTGACCTCGACGAGCTCATCGAGCGTCGGCTCGTAGTCGGAGGCGCAGAGCGAGCAATAATAATGGGTGTGACTGAGGGATTTCAGCGCCGCGCCCGCCTCGAGAACGCCGCCGCACCCCGGGCACAGCATGTTCCAGGACATATCGAACAACCCGAGCCGCGCCGCATGGACAAACCCGCCGATTGTGAGCTCGTCGTCGAGGCCGTGCTTCGCGGCATAGTCGAGCGGGTTGATCCGGTTCAACGCCCGATCCGGGTCCGACTCGACCGACTTTTCCAGAGCCTGAGCCACAGCCGGATCGGCGGTTTGCCGCAGAAGACTAAAAAGCGCTTGCGCGTCAGCCATGTTCATTCCTTTTTCGAAGCTTCCGGCCGTCTCGCGCCCGATAAGCGCCGGCCGTCCCGTAAAGGGTCGCGCCCCCGCACATGCCCGAATATATAGGATCGATCCGCCGTCCTGACAGGGCGGAGCCTGATCCCCGTCCGGCCTCAAACCCCGAGGCGCGGCTTATATCTAAGTCTTTTGGATCGGCATGAGCTTTTAACCAACAATATCCCACAAGCCGGAACGAAGCAAGAACAAAATGGTCGCTTCGATGCGAGACGAGGTCGCGCGGAGCGTTGCGGGCGCGAGGGTGGAGCAGACAGTGGGTTACATTGACGCCAGGATTTTTCGCGCCGCCTTCAGATGCGGGAAGTCGACCATCTTGCCATCGAGGCCAAGCGTGCCCGCGCCAGGATCGGCCTCGAACGCGGCGACGATCTTGCGGGCGTGCTCAATCTCGGCCTCGGACGGCGCGTAGGCGCGGTTGATAATTGCGACCTGGTCGGGGTGAATGGCGAGGCGGCCCGTAAAGCCGTCGCGCCGGGAGCGCCGGCAATCCTGCTCGAGGCCGCTCAAATCGCGAAAGTTCGTGAACACGGTGTCGATCGCCGCGGCTTCGGCCGCGGCCGCCGCGAACAGGCACTGCGCACGCGCGAGCTCATAGGGAAACGTCCACGAGCCGTCCGGCTCCTTGTTGTCGGTCGCGCCAAGCGCCGCAGACAAGTCCTCGGCGCCCCAGGTGAGCGCGATCAGCCTCGGATGGGGAGGCGCATAGGAGCCGAGCGCGAACATCGCTTTTGGCGTCTCTGTCGCGACGATCGCCAGCTTGACCGAGCCCGGCCGCATGCCGGCGGCCAGTTCGAGCGCGTCGAGGCGCGCGCCGATGGGTTCGAGATCGGCCGCCCCGCTGACCTTGGGAATGAGGAGCCCGTCGAGCCCGGGCTTGACGACGGCGGGGAGGTCGTCGACCGTCAAGCCGGTATCGAGCGCGTTGACCCGCACGAAGAGGCGGAAGCCGAGGTCAGCCTTGTCGTCGATGAGGCTCGCGACCAGGGCGCGGGCGCTGGCTTTGCGCGGCGGGGCGACGGAATCCTCGAGGTCGAGAATCAGTGCGTCGGCGCCGCAATCGCTGGCGCGCGCGAATTTGCGCTCGGAGTCGCCCGGAACGAAGAGAAGGGAGCGCAGTCTCATTTTCGGTTCTGTAAGCTCAGGGCGCGGGGCTCGCGCGGCGTCGGAACGGAATTCTGGACCAGGCGTCACGTCGCGGCCAAGCGAAAAGTGACTATCAGCCGGCGCGGACGGACGGCCTCCCGCTGATCCGCCGCGCCTGGCGCACAGCGGACGAGGCGACTCGGGCTGCCGGCGGAACCCCGCAAGGTCAATTCGCGTTGTCTCGATCTAAGCGATGTCCCAATTGGGGATCAGCCAATGTCGAAGTCAATTGAGACGAGGAAATGGTCGGCCGAAGTCACGGCACATTCCGACGCGCTCGACCTGAGCCCCACGTCTTCAGCAAGGACGATCCGGCGGAAATCGCCGAATCGCTCAAGCGGTCCGCCGAATCGAGCATGAGGCGCAAGTCGAGCGCGTTTCGGTCGGCGATGTCGATGCTGAACCTCTATATCAATCGGGCTGGGCGAAACTTGCCGCGCGAACGAAGGCGGACGCTCGAAGCGGCAAAAACGAAATTGCGCGGGCTATATGGCCGCAAGGCCTGAGCATTATCGCCGCGCGGCCGTCCGGGGATTCCGACCATGCGCGCAAATCGTTCGCGACCTCGTCCGGACGTTGCCGGCCTGCCGCATGGCGACGCAAGAGACCAGCGTCAGCCCTACGCCGTCGAGCACGAGGACTATCATGACGGCGTAGCAAGCCCGCCCGAGGAGGAGGACAAAACGCCTGGCGAGGAAAAGCCCGTCGGGCGATCGAGGGGGAATACCCGGCCGAGAAAGCGATGACAGCCGAAGGGACCGAAAGCCTCGAGCGCCTGCGGCTCGAAGCAGGGTCGTGTCAAGCCTGCCAGTTGTGGAAGAACGCGACCCAGACCGTATTTGGCGAAGGCCCGCCGGACGCGAAGATCATACTCGTCGGCGAGCAGCCCGGGGATCGCGAGGATCTCGCCGGCCGTCCGTTCGTGGGGCCGGCGGGGCAGCTGCTGGACAAAGCGCTCGCGGAGGCGGGCGTCGACCGCGCGGGCGTTTACGTGACCAACGCGGTCAAGCATTTCAAGTTTGAGCCGCGCGGAAAGCGAAGGCTGCACAAGCGGCCGAACGCCGGCGAAATCTCTGTCTGCCGTCGCTGGCTGCTCGGCGAAATCGAAGCCATCCGCCCTGAGCTTGTCGTGGCTCTCGGCGCGACCGCCTCGCAGAGCCTCGTCAAACGCCCTGTCCCCATCCAAAGCAATCGCGGCGCGGTGCTCGACCTCGCGAACGGACTACGGGTGTTGATCACGGTTCACCCGTCCGCGCTCTTGCGCCTGCGCGAGGACAGCGTCCGGCGCTCGGCTTATGACGGCTTCGTCCGCGACCTCGCCTTGATTGCGAAATTTCTCAAGCGTCCGGAGGGGGTTGCGGGAAGGCGGGCGACGCCTAACTAACGTGGCATGGACGCCACGACACGCCGCCGTACGCGACCGCCGCTGACGAACGGCGCAGAGGATCTGTTCGGGGAACCGCACGCCTTGCCGGAGGGCTTGCGCTATCAGGCCAACCTCATAACCGCCGAGGAAGAGGAGAGCCTCGCGCGCGAGCTGGCCACGCTTCCGTTTGAGCCGTTCGACTTTCACGGCTACAAGGCGAATCGTCAGGTTATCGGGTTTGGCTTTCGCTACGACTACGGCAGCCGGCAGGTTGTCGACGCGCCGGCCCTGCCGTCCTTTCTCGATCCCCTGCGACGGAAAGTCGCCGAGGCTTTTGCCCGTCCGGCGGAATCTTTCCAGCAAGTGCTAATCAACGAATATCGGCCCGGCGCGGGCATCGGCTGGCACCGGGACAAGCCCCAGTTCGATGAGGTGGTCGGAGTGTCGCTGCTTGCCCCATGCACGTTCCGCTTCCGGCGAAAAAATGCAGACGGTTGGGATCGCGCTTCGCTCCTTGTCGAGCCACGCTCCGCCTATCTGCTCTCCGGACCATCGCGGACGGTTTGGGAGCACAGCATCCCGCCGCTCGACCGTCACCGCTACTCCATCACCTTCAGGACGCTGGCTGCGGCGCGGACGTGAGAGATCGGCTGCTCGTGGTCCGGGAGTGCCCCGCGGCTGTGCGATTCCAATGGAGTTTGATTCCCGCTAGCGTGGGCTAGGCTCGGAGACATTTGCGATGGGTTTATCGGACGTCGTTTCGCGGCTGGCCGAAGCGGTGGGCGCCGCCGCAATCTGGATGCGCCGGGCGCAGGGGAGGCCCGAGCCGACTTTCGGTCCATCTCCGGCGATCCCGGCGGCACGGCCGCAGGGCGCTGTGCCGACCCTCAAGATGCCCACCGCGAGGGGATGGCCTGAGGGCCGAACGCCGACCGCCGCCCCCGGCCTCAAGGTCAACGCGTTTGCGAGCGGCCTCAAGCACCCGCGCTGGATCCATGTCCTGCCGAGCGGCGAAGTGCTCGTCGCCGAGGCGCTGATGGAGACGGTCACCGTCAAAAGTTTTTTTGACTACGCGATGTTCAGCACGCTCAAGCGCGCCGCCGCCGTCGGCCCCAGCCCGAACCGGATCACGCTTCTCAACGATCAGGACGGCGACGGCGTCGCCGAAATCCGCAACGTGTTCCTTGATCGGCTGAAGCAGCCATTTGGCATGGCGCTGGTCGGGGATACGTTCTACGTCGGCAATACTGACGGCGTGGTCGCCTTTCCTTATGCGGCGGGGTCAAGCCGCATCACGGCGCCGGGGCGCAAGCTGATCGGGTTCAAGACCGATGGCCACTGGACCCGGAGCCTGCTCGCGAGCCGCGACGGGACGAAGCTTTACGCCGGGGTCGGCTCGCTCACCAACATCGCTGACGACGGCGTAGCCGCCGAGGAGGGCCGGGCCGCCATTTACGAGCTCGATCTCAAGGGCGGCGCGAGCCGCATTTTCGCCAGCGGCCTGCGCAATCCGGTCGGCCTCGCCTTCGAGCCCTCGACCGGCGCGCTCTGGACGGTCGTCAACGAGCGCGACGGCCTTGGCGACGAGACGCCCCCCGACTATCTGACCTCGGTTCGCGACGGGGGCTTCTACGGCTGGCCCTATTGCTACTGGGGGAGAACGGTGGACGCGCGCGTGCCCCAGGATTCGGACATGGTCGCAAAGGCGATCACGCCCGACTATGCGCTCGGCGGCCACACTGCTTCGCTCGGCCTCTGCTGGCTGCCGGCCGGCGCGCTTCCGGGGTTTCCGGAGGGCATGGCGGTCGGGCAGCACGGCTCCTGGAACCGCAGCACGCTCGCCGGCTACAAGGTCGTCTTCGTGCCCTTCGTCAACGGCCGGCCGGCGGGGCAACCGCGCGAAATCCTGACCGGCTTCCTCTCGCCCGACGAGCGCTCGTCGTACGGCCGGCCGGTCGGCGTGGCGATCGGCCCGGACCGCTCCCTGCTGGTCGCGGACGACGTCGGCGACGTAGTCTGGCGGGTAACGGGAGAGGGACGCGCCTAGCTAGCGCCGATCTTCGGCGCCGGGACCCCCGGCGGAGGGGCGGCGCAGCCCATTAGACCTCGCGTGAGGAAGTAAACGGGACAAGCTGCGAAGGCCCAGACGACGGGCAGAGGAGGCCTCGCGGACCATCTCCGCACCGGGCCGGAAGGGAACCCCCCGGAGGTCGGAGAGGAGCGTCTGAACCTCGAGCTCGATGTCTCGCGGCAGTCGCCGCCCAAGTCGCCAATGGAACATGCCAAGCCTCTTTTGTTTCGCTGTGTTGCTTCCAGGGAGCACAGCGCGCGCCGAGGCGCAGTGACGGCAGTCACAGTTCCGACGCGCTTCCGGCCATGTGACGGATCAAGGGCTTTGCGCTTTCCCCAAGACTATGTCCGTCCGGTTGCAGACATCGCGTCGTCGATCGGTAGATTTCTGAGGCGCATTTCGAAAAACGACAGAACTGAGAGGGCGATTTACTGCGAAATTTGCCCCGCTCGCATAGGCTCGCAAACAATGATAGGATGATGCGCCGCTCTATGACGCTGATTCGCGCCAAAGAGTCGGTGTCGCGAGCGTATTACATTTAAGCGACGTCCATGCGTAACTTCTCTTGGCCTCGGGGTTTGGTCGATGGGGCGCCGACGGGAGGGATCGCGATGAAAACTGGAACCGTGAAATGGTTCAACACGCGGAAAGGCTATGGCTTCATCAAGCCAATTGACGGGGGATTCGACGTCTATGTCCAGATCGACGCTGTCGAACGCGCCGGATTGGCCGACTTGCAAGCCGGCCAGAAGATTCATTTTGAAACCGTCGTGGACCCGCGGACCGGCGAGACGTTCGCCGCGACGCTTATGCCGTTCGCCGATGCGCTCAAGGAGACCGACGGCGTGAACGGTGATTTGGGTGGCCCGCTCAACGTCCTATCGGTTGCGCGGCTATGGGCGAGGAAAATAGCGCCCCATCTGAGCAGAAGTTAGGGCGCAGGGAGGTTCAGTCACGCGGTCGCACGGAGCACGACGCAAGCCCAAGGGCGACGGGCGGCTCGCCGAAGCCAAAGGGCAATGACAGGCGCTCATTATAGCGTTGCGAAGCCGAAGAGCCGAGATCATGGCTCGCCGATGGCCGTCGGGCCAAAGAGCAGCAGACGTACGCGGCAATCCGCGGGTGTGGCGCAACGGTCTGCCGGAAGCGCGCTGGCAGTCGCCCGCGCGCTCGCCAATTGATATAGCGGAAATCCGGCTGGAAAATTTCAGACATGCTGAGCGCCCGCGATATCGACGCCTGGTGCGATCCGAGCCAAGAAACGGCGATCTCCCATTCCGATTCCATGCGCCTGTTTCACTTGCTCGGTCCGCGCGCTCGCTTCATGCAGGGACTGCCGCAGGCGGCCACGATCCTGGACGCCGGCGCAGGGGACGGCGCGCTGGTTGGCTTGCGGGACTGGCTGATGCCTCATCGCTCCGATCTCGCGCTCTATGGTTGGGCTGGAGATGCGACCCCAGGCCTCACCCGGTTCGCGGAGCACGAAATCGGCTGGTGGCCGGACCATGTTCCCGATTTCGGCGGGCGCAAGTTCGATGCGATCATGAGCTCGAATTTCCTCGAGCATATCGACGATCCGCTCGTCTTCGTCCGCTGGGCGGTTTCTCGGCTGTCACCGCGGGGGCGGCTCTATCTCGAGTGGCCGAGGATGGAGTCGATCAGCCTCCCGCACACAACCGAGTTTCAGGAGATCGGCTTGCCGATCGCTCCCGGCGCGTATCACGACGATTCGACCCATCGGCCGACGCCGCCGCTTGTGGAGGACGTCATCGCCGCGATGAAGGGCCTCGAGGTGGTTCAGCGCGGGGTCGCCGCGGCGCCATGGATCGATCAGCAGATGGCGATCCATTCGCGCCGTGAAGGAGACCGGACCGGCTTGATCCTGGCCTATTGGTCGCACACCGGCTGGTGCCAATACGTCTGCGCGAGGGTCGAAAGCCCGGACTGAAGAGGGGCGCTTGGACGCCGTCGCAGCGGAGACGGATTCGTCCCCGTCAAATTATGCCCAAAGCCGCGCTTTGTCCCGCCGGTGTCGGCGCGCCGCCGTTGCGGCGGGGACGGAAGGAGCGATCGGCTTAGAGCTGATCGGTCGCGCGCCCGTACATCGAGGGATCGTCCTTCGGACCATCGGCGGTCCAAATGACGCGCAGCGGCATCGGGTCCTGCGGCTTGATCTTGCCGTCGCCTCCGATCAGTTGCGCGGAGACCCACTTGGAGCATTGCTGCTGGGTGACGTCGGCCACGCCTTTGTTGATCTCCGCCGAATTCGCCATGCCCGACTCGGTCGAGCTGATCGTCTCGATGTTGTCGGACAGGCAATCGTAAATGATGCGCTCCGCCCGGTATCGCAGAGCGAAGGCGTTGGGATCGCGCCGCAAAAGCGGCTCCAAATTCGCCACCCCGGCCGAGGAGGCGTCCGACAGCAATTGCTCGGCGCTCTCGCGCACCTCGCCGTTCACCAGATCGCCATGCGTCTGATAGAGACGCTGTACGAACAGGGTCGAACTTCGATTCGCCGCCAGCAATTCCGACGTCTCGAACAGCCGCGCGTAAACGTTGGCGGCTGCCTTCTTGATGATCAGATTGATGTCGTTCATCGTCACCTCGCCGCGGTTGGTGCCGTCGAACAGGCTGCCGATTTCATTCTGGACGCGATCGAGAATCATCACCCGCAGACGCTCGGGCGACCAGTTCTCGCCCAGGAACGTCTCGAACTTCACCAGGTTGGCTTCCCGGATAGAGGTCTCCAAGGCCTCGAGGATCGCGTGCTCGGTGACGTCGCCTTCCTTGGTCGAGTGCTGGGCGTTCTGGGCCTGCTGGATGCGCTTGATCAGATCGTCGATCCGGCTCGTGTAATCGCGATTGGCTTCGGCATTGTCGTCCCTGCCGATCTGCTGGAGATCGTTCGAGGCGCCGACGGCGCCAAGCGACTGACTGGGGTTTATGGACTTCAGGACCACCTGTTCCTCCTGGGTGGTCGGCGGCGCTAGCGAGGCGAGCGCACGGGACGACTCCTCGGGGGAAGGCGGCGGCCCGTTGCCCGCGGGGCGCGCGCGACTGGACGGCTCGCGTTCGGAGCGATAGGCGGACGCGGGGCGGTGGCCGTAGGCGCCACCGCCCCCGTGGAGGCGTTGTTGCAGCAGCATGTTGCCGACCATGCCGCCCACCATGCCCCCGACAAACCCTCGGAGAAAGGCGTCGCCGGCGTAGGCGGGCTGGGCGACGCCGATCGCTACGAGTGCGGTCGTCACCACAAGCTTCGCAAAAGTCGCGGGGCGCTTCACTGACTTGGCGCTCATGGAAATCTCCCGATGACGCGGTTCAGTCCAATTCACACTATAAAGCCGCTTTCCTGTGATTTCAACGCCGAGGCTGACGGGTCGGCTGGGTGCTTGCCTCTTGCTGCGCAGCAAGGATTTGCTGATTGATCAAATCGGCGAAAGGCACTTTATCCTTGCGCGCGGCCTGGAATGTCGCCGACAGAGTTCGGCGCAGAACGTCGTTGTCGTAACAGAAGGTCTCGCGCTCGAGGCTGCGGAACTGCGGCTCGGTCGGCGATTCCGCGCGCCCCCAGTCCCAGACCCAGACCGGTTTCTTGTATGGGTAGCTGCAGCCGCCGAGTGGAACGTCGAGCTCACGTATCTTCACCTTATGCGTTTCCGGGTCGACGGTCCCGTAAAAGCGCTGCAGGCGATCGATCTCGTCGGGAGTGAGCAAAGCCCGATCGTTCACGTCGACGGCCTGGCCGTTGACCGCCATTTCCGCGAGCAGGATGCCTGCATCAATTTCGTAGAACGGATTGCCGTCCTGCGTGGTCGGATCGGCCTGAACCGAGAGCTTGATCGCGAGAAAAGCATATTTCATCGCCAGCAGAGGGTCCTTGGGCTGATCGAGCTCGCCATTGCGGTAGATGTCCGCAAGCAGGTTGGCCGCGCGGGCCGAACCGTGGCTTAGCGCACGGTTGAGCAGGTCGATGGCTTCGTTCGCTCCGTTCTCCGGCTTGACCAGCATGCGGCCCGCCAGAAGCCTGCGCGCGAGTTCGATTTCCGCTTCTTCGTTGCCGCCATGGGCGGCCAGCCGATAGTAGCGCTCCGCGATCTCCGGCTGCGGGCCCGGCAGCCCGAAGCCCCACTCCATCATCTGCGCCATGAAATATTGCGCGGCCGGATTGTTCTCGGCGGCCGCGCGACCCCACCAAAGAAGCGCTTCGGTGCGGTCGGGCAGCACGCTGCTGGATGCCACTTCGCCGGTGGCGCTGGTGACCTCGTAGCCCCTGAGGTAATACCAGCCAAGATTATATTTAGCCGCGTCGGAGCCCGATTCCGCCGCCCGCTGCGCCCACTCGACGCCGCGGCGGGGATTCTGCGCGACGCCGCGGCCATAGAATAGCGCATCGGCGGTCTCGACCATCGCCGGAACCGAACCGCTTTCCGCCGCCTTCGCGAACCATCGATAGGCCTCGGAGAGGTCGCGTTGCAGCCCGAACGAGCCGTTGCTGTAACGCCGGCCAAGCTCATACATCGCCGGCGGAAACTCCTGGTTGGCCGCCTTGAGCAGGAGTGCGTTGTCGCGATCCTGCTCCTCGTCGCTCGCGTCGGAATAGGCGGAGAGCGTCGCCAGACTGAAGAGCGCGGCCACGTAGCCGCGATTGGCGGCGTCGTTGTAGGCGGCGCGCGCGTCGACGATGAGCGGTTTGCGGGCAGGATCGTCCAACCTGAGCGCGTTGGCGGCGGCGAACTTGGCCCGCCCCAGATTGAAAAGATACCTCACGATGCGCGGATTGCGCTCGACCGATTTCTCGCACGCAGCGGATGCGGCGTCGAAGTCGATTTTGTCGAGCGCAACCCCCGAGACCTCGGGCGGCCGCGAGGGATCGCTCTCCGAGGCGGCGAGCCGGTCGCAGTCGTCAATCTGCTTGGAGGTGCCGGATACGGTCGGGGCCACGACCTCGGATGAGCCGAGAAGGCTCACGAGCGCGCGGCGGGCGAGTTCAGCAGTGGGACAATCGTGGAATCGCCGGCGATGCCTTTCCAACGCCTCGCGCTCGGGCTGCTGGCTGATCTCCGCCCAATCCACCTCGGCGCCCGCGCATTGTTGCTGCGTCAGCTGGAAACGTTCGGCTCCGACCGAATCCACGAGCGCGAAATTGTCGCTGACGCCAAGATTCTCAAAATATTCCGGCTCCTGCTGCCGCCCGCCGGCCTGCGCGAAAGCCCGCACCATATGGCTGATCCGCTGGGCGAGGTCGATCAGGGTCTGCCCCGGCCGTTGCAGCTCCGACCGGACGACTTCGGTGAAGAGCGAATTGCGTCGATGATCCCCGTATCCGAAGCTCTCGATCGCCATTTCGCCGAAGGACGCCGAGAACACGACCATTGAGCCTGACGGCACATCCTTCGGCTGCAGCAGTCGGCTGCCGGAAGTCAGGCCGCGCTTGATTTCCCGCTCGTCCATCGTTGCCCGGATGAGCGAACGGCAAGCGTCGAGAAGGAGGATTGCGACCTTCGGCTTCTTGTCCGCGATCGCGTTCATCACGTCGGTGACCGAAATGCCGTTCTTGGCGATTTCGTCGGTCTCGTAGCCGCCTTCGAAGGAAGGCATCTTGAGCGAAATGATGTCGTCCCGGCGCTTATCCGCTTCGATCACCTGGTCACGCGTATACGTGCGCAGGCTCTTGATGTCGCTAAGCAGCAGATAGTCGGTGTCGTTCGCTTCGACGCCTAGCCCATGTCCGGAATAGAAGAACAGAACGACGTCGCCCTCCTTGACGGTCGTGAGGAACGCCTGGAACCGCTTGTCGAAATCGCTCTTGCCGCGCAGTTCGGTCGCCAGCGTGATGTTCTTCTTGTCGAAGCCGACCTGTTCGAGGTCGGCTGCGAGATCGCTGGCGTCGTTATCGGACCGGGTCAGGCTTGGAATGTCCTGGTCGGAATAGCGTTGTTCGCCGACGAGAAAAGCCCGCCGCGTTTGCGCGCTTGCAGCGTCAACGCCGACGCAGCCGAGCGCGGCGATCGCGATTCCGAGGAGGGCCGCTCTCGCGCTTGCCGTCGACCACAACGCTCGTTTCATGCCACGCCTCGTCAAAGTTGAAGTCTCGTTTCGACTGTTGGTCACGCTCACGGGCCCAAGTCCCTCGCGACGCGGAATCCGATCCTTTCCGACCCCTCGTCGACGCTCTCGTAATCGCGGGCTCCCGCGCGCAGCTTTGCCGGATCGTCGGCCCACGAGCCGCCGC
>Ga0335073_10000433_pt1 | contig 53455 bp, 50 predicted proteins | sample Lox_Sample_22_FD_207093 | JGI IMG/M metagenome (GOLD analysis project Ga0335073, IMG submission 207093) | Soil microbial communities from Loxahatchee National Wildlife Refuge, Florida, United States - Lox_Sample_2.2 | ecosystem: Environmental > Terrestrial > Soil > Wetlands | place: USA... | reverse complement strand
GCCGTGCTCGATACCGATCTCAGGGTCAAGGGCATCGACCGCCTGCGGGTCGTCGATGCCTCAGCGATGCCCGACCTCGTCAGCGGCAATATCAATGCTTGCGTGCTGATGATCGCGGAGAAGGCATCGGACCTGATCCGCGGCCGGCCCAACCTTACGCCGTCTTCGTCTCCGTGAGGCCGAGCTCACGGATCGTTTCCTCGCGCATCAGGAACTTCTGGACCTTGCCCGTCACGGTCATCGGGAAGTCATCGACGAAGCGGATGTAGCGCGGAATCTTGTAATGCGCGATCTGGCCGCGGCAAAAGGCTTGAACCTCCTCGCCGGTCGTGCTGGCGCCGGGCTTTAGCTTTACCCACGCGCAAAGCTCTTCGCCGTAATGCCGGTCCGGCACGCCGATGATCTGCACCGCCTCGATGGCGGGGTGACGGAACAGGAACTCCTCGATCTCGCGCGGATAGACGTTCTCGCCGCCCCGTATCACCATGTCCTTGATGCGGCCGACGATGTTGCAATACCCGTCCTCGTCGATCGTGGCGAGATCGCCGGTGCGCATCCAGCCGGCGGCGTCGATCGCATCGTCCGTCTTCTCCGGATCGTTCCAATAACCCCGCATCACCGAATATCCGCGGGTAAGGAGTTCGCCCGGCGTGCCGGAGGGGACGATGCGCCCCTCGGCATCGACGATCTTCACCTCGACATGGGGATGGACCCGGCCCACCGTCGCGACGCGCCGGTCGAGCGGATCGTCGAACGCGGTCTGGAAGCTGACGGGGCTCGTCTCGGTCATTCCGTAAGCGATGGTCACGTCCTGCATGTGCATGTCCGAGACGCAGCGCTTCATCACCTCGATCGGACAGGGCGAGCCCGCCATGATGCCGGTTCTGAGCGAGTCGAGATCGAAGCGGGCGAACTCCGGATGGTTGAGCTCCGCGATGAACATGGTGGGAACGCCATAGAGCGCGGTGCAGCGCTCCGCCGCGACCGTCTCCAGCGTGGCGAGCGGCTCGAACCCTTCAGAGGGGAACACCATCGCCGCGCCATGGGCGATGCAGGCAAGATTTCCCAACACCATGCCGAAACAGTGATAGAGCGGCACCGGAATGCACACGCGGTCGCGGTCGGTGAGCCTCAGAGCCATCCCGACATAGAAGCCGTTATTGAGAATGTTGTGATGGCTCAGCGTAGCGCCCTTGGGCGCACCGGTGGTGCCACTGGTGAACTGGATGTTGATGGGGTCATCGAACTGGAGCCCCGCGGCACGCTCGTCGAGCGCCGCACGCGCCTCTTCGCCGCCCATCGTCGCCACATCCTCGAAGCGGAAGAATCCAGGCTCGTCGCCCGGACCAACGCGGATCAGCGTCTCGAGCGACGGAAGACGTCGCGCCTTCAATCCACCCGGCGCCGATTGGGCGATCTCGGGCGCAAGCTCGCGCAGCATGCCGACATAGTCGCTCGACCGGAACGCATGTGCCGTGACGAGCGCGCGGCATTCCACTTTGTTGAGCGCGTATTCGACCTCGACGAGGCGATAGGCGGGATTGATGTTGACGAGGATCAGGCCGGCCTTGGCCGTCGCGAACTGGGTCAGGACCCATTCGGCCGTATTGGGCGACCAGATGCCGATGCGCTCTCCCGGCTCGAGCCCAAGGGCAACAAGTCCGGCAGCAAGATCATCGACGCGCCGCTTTAGCGCGGCATAGCTCCAGCGCACGCCTTGATGCCGCACGACCAGCGCATCGTGGTCGGGCCATCGGGCCGCCGCCCGATCGAAGCACGCCCCGATCGTCTCGCCCATCAGCGGAACGTCCGACGCGCCATGGACATAGCTTTGCGACAGCGTTTTCATTCGCCCCTCCCCTTTTCAATCGGGCGCGCGCAAGCGATAGCCCACCCCCGTCTCGGTGAGGATATGCTGCGGACGCTCCGGCGCCGCTTCGATCTTCTGGCGCAGCGCGCGAATATAGATGCGCAGATATTGGACATCGGACTCGCCGCCCCAGACCTCGCGCAGGATGAATCGGTGCGTCAGTACCTTGCCCGCGTGCGCGATCAGGAGGCGCAGAAGATCGTATTCACGCGGCGTGAGCTTCACCTCCTCGCCGCGCACAGTGACGATCCGCCGTACCAGATCGACGACCAAGTCGCCGCTTTTGAAGACCGGCCTCTCGCCCTCTTGCTGCAGGCGGTGGCGCAAGGCCGCGCGGATGCGGGCCAACAATTCGTCAATGCCGAACGGCTTGGTGACATAGTCATCGGCGCCGAGGTCAAGTGCTTCGACCTTGCCGCGCTCGTCGGTCCGACTGGAAAGCACGATGACCGGCAGGGTCGACCCTTGCCCGCGGAGCCGCCGGATGACCTCGAACCCGTCGATCCCGGGCAGACCGAGATCGAGAACCAGGACATCGATCGCGTTGCGGCGCAATTGATCGAGCGCGTCGGCACCATCATTCGATTCGACGACGCGAAACCCCTGCACATCGAGGCTCGTGCGCAGGAAGCGACGAATTGCCGGCTCGTCATCGACGATCAGGACGCTGAGTCCGGCGGGACCGCTCATGCCACCTTCTCGCGGTCCGCCTCGCTCCCCACCGCCGCCGGCAGCGTCACGGTGAAGACGGCGCCCTTCCGATCGCGCCGGTTGCCGGCAACGATCGATCCTCCCATCGCGGCAACAAAGCCTCGACAAATGGCGAGACCGAGGCCGGTCCCCGCGCGCCGGCGGTCGGCCACTTGGACGCGATAGAACTTGTCGAAGATGCGTTCGAGGTCCTCGGGCGGGATGCCGTCCCCTTCATCCAGCACTTCGAGACGAACGGTGTTGCCTTCGCTCCGCACCTCAAGCCGAATCTCGGTATCGGGTGCGGCATATTTCGCGGCGTTGTCGAGCAGATTGAACAGCACCTGTTCGAGCAGCACGGGATCGAGCCGCACCATCGGCAGATCGGGGCTGAGATCGATCGTGACCCGATGGAGCGCCACCACTTTGCCCGCGCGCTCGATCGCGCTGCCGATGATCTCGGCCAGATCGACAAGATCGGTGCGGGGTTCGATCGCGCCCGATTCGAGCCGGGTCATGTCCAGCAAATTCCCGATGAACCGGTTGAGCCGCTCCGCCTCCTCCTGAATCGTCAGGACAAGGTCGGCGCGCGCCTTCGCATCGAGCTCCTTGTCATAGGACGCAAGGCTCGTCGCCGACCCCAGGATCGAGGCGAGCGGCGTGCGCAGATCGTGCGAGATCGAGGTGAGGAGAGCCGCCCTCAGCCGCTCGGTCTCGGCGGACAGCCTCGCCTGATCGACGTCGCGCGCGAGATTGACCCGCTCGATCGCGAGTGCCGCCTGATCGGTGAGCGCATCGAGCAGGCGCCGCTGATCCGGCGTCAGGAGCGGGCCTGCGCGGTCGCTGTCGAGTCCCACCACGCCGACCGCGCCGCGCCCCGTGTGCATCGGCAGGAAAAGCCGCTTGGCTCCCGGCAGCGTGTCGGCGCCGCGCCCGGTCGGTCGGTTGTTCTGCCAGCACCATTTGGCGGCCGCAAGATCGGCTTCGTCCAGCATGTCCTCGGGCGGGTATCCGGCGCGGACGGCGACGGTCTCGCCATCCGGAAGCAAGAGCACGACCCGCATTTTCAGCATGAGCGCAATTTGGTACGAGGTCGCCCACAGAAGATCGTCGAGCGTCACGGCCGCCGCGAGCTTGCGGCTGAACTGGTAGAGGTCCTCGGTCACCTTCGCGCGTTGGCGCGCGCTTACGGCCTGCAGCCGCACGCGGGCCGCAAGGTTGCTCGCGATGATCGCCACGACCGCGAAGAAGAACAGCGCGACGATGTTTTCCGGATCGGCGATCGTGAAGGTGTAGAGCGGCGGCAGGAAAAAGAAATTATAGGCAAGCACGCTTATGAGGCAGGCGAAGAGCGATGGCACGAGCCCCCAGCTTATGGCGCTCGCCAGGACCGCGGTCAGGAACGCCAGCGCCACGTTCGAGACGGCAAAGCGCTGCTGCAGGACCAGGCCGATGCCAAGGGCCGCCACCACCATCGCGGTGCTGCCGCCATAAGCGCCGAACGGGAAGCGGCTGGCTCGCGGCGCGGTCGCGACGGCCTCGACCTCCTCGCGCCCCGGCGGCGCGGTGTCACCCTCTCCGCCGATGACGTGGACGCTGATATTGCCGGCCCGCCTTATGAGCCGGTGGGTCACCGAACCACGCAGCAGCTCGGACCAGCGCGGGCGGTGCGACTTGGCGATGATGATGTGGGTGACGTTGTTCTGCTGCGCGTAGTCGACGATGCCGCTCACGATATCGGGGGCCGGCGCAGTGACGCCTTCACCGCCGAGCCGCTGCGCCAGCCGAAGCGTCTCGGCGACGCGGTCGCGCTCGGCTTCGCCGAGCCGCTGGGTCGCCGATGTCTCGACATGGATCGCGGTGAAGGGCGCACGCAGCCGGTCGGCGAGCCGGCGGGCATAGCGCACGAGCGCCGCGCCACCGGGATCCTCATTGATGCATACGAGCACACGCTCGCCCGCCTCCCAGGGGCCCTGGATGGCATGCGCGCGCATGTAGTTGACCATCTGCTCGTCGACGCTTTGCGCGGTACGGCGCAAAGCGAGCTCGCGCAAAGCCGTCAGATTGCCGGGCAGGAAATAATGGCGCACGGCGCGGTCCGCCTGCGCCGGGACGTAGACCTTGCCGTCCTTGAGGCGTTTGATCAGGTCCTCGGGCGTGAGGTCGACCACCTCGACCTCGTCGGCGCGGTCGATGATCGAATCGGGGACCGTTTCCCGCACGCGGATGCGCGTGATCCGGGCGACCACGTCGTTGAGGCTCTCGAGATGCTGAATGTTGAGCGTGGTGAAAACGTCGATCCCCGAATCGAGCAGCTCTTCGACATCGAGATACCGTTTCGGGTGCCGGCTTCCCGGCGCATTGGAATGAGCAAGCTCGTCAACCAAAACCAGCTTCGGCCGACGCTTCAGGATCGCGTCGATATCCATCTCATCGAGCCAGCGGCCTTTATACTCGACGCGGCGGCGAGGGACGATTTCGAGCCCATCGAGCAGCGCTTGCGTCTCCGATCGGCCGTGCGTCTCGACGAGGCCCACGACGACGTCGACGCCTTCTAGGCGCTTGGCGCGCCCCATGGTCAGCATCTCATAGGTCTTGCCGACACCGGGCGCAGCGCCCAGAAAAACCTTGAGACGGCCGCGCCGCTCCGACTCCGCCTGTTTCAGCAGCGCGTCGGGCGAAGGCCGGGCTTCGCGGTCGGGCCGGTCGTCCATGACCGGCGCATCATAGCATTTCGCGCCCTAATGAAGTGGGCGATCCCCTGCCCTATAATCGGCGACGGAGACGCTCACCCGGACTCGAGGCTCGTTGGAGGGGGACCAAGTGGCGACACGCCAAAGGCGTTCGTCCCGCTATCGCCTCGGTGTCGATGTCGGCGGAACGCATACCGATCTCGTGCTGCTCGATGCGAAGACCGGCACGATCGCGGTCGAGAAGGTCGCGAGCACGCCGCGCAACCCCGCCTTGGGCGTGCTCGCCGGCATTGCCCGGTTCGCGGAGCGCGGCATGGCGCCCGACGCCATCGAATTCTTTTCGCACGGCACCACCATCACCACGAACGCACTTCTCGAGATGCGGGGCGCCAAAGTCGGGCTTCTCATCACGGCCGGGTTTCGCGCGGTCCAAGAGGTGCAGAGCCAGGCGCGCGACGGCAATCCATTCGACTATTTCTATCGCAAGCCAGAACCGATCGCCCCACAAAGCCTGACGCGCGAGATCGCGGGCCGCATCGATTGCGACGGGGCGGAGCTTCTGCCGCTTGACGAGGAATCGGTCCGCCGCGCCGTGCGCGAGCTCGTCGATCGCGGCGTCACCTCGATCGCCGTCTGCTATCTCTTCTCCTATGCCAATCCCGCGCACGAGGAACGCACCCGCGCGCTCATAGAAGAACAACATCCCGGCCTGCCGATCTCGCTCTCATCCTCGGTGCTGCCGCGCATCCGCGAGTGGCCGCGCCTCTCGACCACCTTGCTCAATGCCTATCTCGAGCCGGTTCTGGTGGCCTATATCGCCCATCTCGACCGCGGCGTCGATGGCGCCGGGATCGGCACGCAGCAGCGTTTTCTGATGCAGTCGAACGGCGGCGTGATGCCGTTTCGCGCGGCGGTCGGCGGCGGCCGGACGGTCTATACGCTGTTCTCGGGCCCCGCCGCAGGGGCGCAGGCGAGCGCCTATCTCGCACCCGCCGAGGCGAAGCGCGGCCTCATCACGCTCGACATGGGCGGTACCTCGTGCGACATCGCGTTCATCGCCGGCGGCGCGCCGCTCGAGGTGACGGAAGTGACGGTCGCGCGCCGCCCTCTGGGCGTGCCGGCGCTCGACCTCACCAGCATTTCCGCGGGCGGCGGCTCGATCGCCTGGATTGACACGGGCGGATTCCTCACGGTCGGGCCGCGCAGCGCCGGTGCCGAGCCCGGCCCCGCCTGCTATGGCCGTGGCGGCGCGACCCCCACCGTCACCGACGCCGATCTGGTGCTGGGCTTCCTCAACCCGGACTATTTCCTCGGCGGCGCGCAGCGGCTCGACCAGGCGGCGGCCGAACGCGCGATCGAGACCGCGATCGCGAAGCCGCTCCGCCTGAGCGTCGAAGCGGCCGCCGCCGGCATCCGCCGCATCGTCGACATGCGCATGGCCGACGAGGTCAAAGTGTTTGCGGCCAAGCGCGGCGTTGACGCCCAGGACTTCACCTTGCTGCCGTTTGGCGGCGCGGGCGCAGTCCATGCCGCGGCGGTCGCGGCCGAGCTTGGCGTCACGCGCATCCTGGTGCCGCCGCGGCCGGGCGCGTTCTCGGCGCTGGGGCTGCTCTGCACCGACGTCCTGCACGACTACATCCGCTCCGAGTTGAAGCCGTTGGAGCAGGTCGAACAATCCCACGCCGACGCGATCTTCCGGGCCTTGGCCTCTCGTGCCGGGGCGGAGCTCGAAGCGGAGGGCTTGAGCCCGCGCGCGGCGCGGCACGAGCGCTCGCTCGACATGCGCTATACCGGCCAGGGCTACGAGCTGACCGTGCCGATGGTGGGCTCGCTCACCAAGACCCGGGAGCGGTTCGACGAGATGCATGCGGCGATCCATGGCCACGCCGCGCGCGAGCGGCCGGTCGAGATCGTGAGCTATCGGCTGAGGGTCAGGGTGCCGGCGCCCAAATACCGGCCGGTGCCGGCCCCGGCCGCGCGCCTCAAGCCGGCGCCGCTCCGCGCGGTGAAGGGCATCCGCGCCGTGCGGTTCGAGGCGGGAACCGCGACCCGGTCCGTGATCTTCGAGCGGGACCGGCTTCCGCCAGGCGCGCGGATCAAGGGGCCGGCCGTGGTGGAGCAGTTCGACGCCACGACGGTGGTGCCGCCGGGCTGGAGCGCGACGGTCGACCGGCTCGGCAACCTGGTGCTGAATCATGACAATTGATAATCGGTTCGCCAAGGACCCGGTGACGGTCCAGATCGTCCGCAATAAAATTGCGAGCCTGGTCGATGAAATGCATTATCATTTCTATCGCTCCGGCTATTCCACGATCATCCGCGAGTCGCGCGACTTCAGCTGCGTGATCCTCGACCGGGCCGGACGGCTCATCACGGCCCCGCCCATGTTCTTCCACGCGCCGGTCTATCGCCACTTCATCGGCCGCATCCTGGAGATTTTCGCCGACCCTCAGGAGATTCGCGCGGGCGACATCTTCGTCTCGAACCACCCTTACGAGGCGGGCCTGCCGCATGTCTCGGACATGGCCTTTGCTGCGCCCATTTTCGCGGGCCCGCGTCTCATCGGCTTCAGCGGCTCGATCGCGCACAAGGCCGATATCGGCGGCACCAACCCCGGCAGCACGTCGGCGAACGCCACCGAGCTCTACCACGAAGGGTTGCTCGTCCCGCCGATGCGCATGGGCCGGGCCGGCGCTGAGGATGAAGGCCTGATGCGGCTCATCCTGGCGAACAGCCGCCAGCCCGACCTGGTGCGGGGCGATATCCGGGCTCAGATCGCCGCGACCGAGATGGGCGCACGGCGAGTCGCCGAACTGGGCCGGCGCTTCGGCGCCGCCACCATCGAAGGCGCATTTGCCGCGATCCTCGCCGGCACCACCCGTGCGCTGAAGGCCGCGCTGAAACCCCTTCCCGATGGCACCGAGGAAGCGGTGGGCTTCATGGACGATGACGGCGTCGAGCTGGACCGGCCGGTGAAATTCGCGGTGGCGATCACCGTGAAAAAGGGCGCCATCACCTTCGATTTCTCCAACAGCGGCGCGCAGGCGAAAGGGCCGGTCAATCTGCGTCCCTCGATGGTCGAGGCCTGCGTCTTTTATGCGCTGATCGGCGCGCTCGACCCGGAGATGCAGTTCAACGACGGCATGCGCGACGCGGTGAAGATCACCTATGCGCCGCGCACCGTCACGAACGCCGCCCCGCCCGCGCCGGTCTCCTCCTACCAGAAAGCGAACCTGAAGCTCGTCGACGTGATCCTCGAGGCGCTGGGCAAATTCCGGCCCGAGCGCGCGATCGCCGGATCGGGGTCTTCGGGCTCGCTCCTCATCAATTGGCACGAGGGCGGACGGCCCGGCCACGCGACCCTGCAATACGAGATATTCGGCTCGGCCTATGGCGGCGGCCACGGGCATGACGGCACGTCGATGACCGCGACCCACCTCTCGAACCTGCACATCACGCCGATCGAGGTGCTGGAATCGGAGTTCCCGTGCCGCATCCTGGAATTCTCGGTGATCCCCGATTCGGGCGGCGCGGGCGAATGGCGCGGCGGGCTTGCGTTCCGGCGGCGCTATCTGCTGCTGCAGGATGCGACGGTGGTGCGGCGCTATGACCGCGCGCGGTTCCCGTCGAGCGGCGCCGGCGGTGGCAAGGATGGGCGGCCGTCGCGATTCGCGATCGTGGGGCGCGACGGCCAGGAGCGCGAGATGCCCTCCTCCGGCCGGTTCGAGATGAAAGCGGGCGAGGTTTTCTATCTGGACAAAGCGGGCGGCGGCGGCTGGGGCGATCCCGCGCGCCGCGACCCCGCCGCATTGGCACACGACATCGAGGAATTGGCGATCACGCCGCAAGCGGCAAAGCGCGACTATGGGAGATAGCGGTCACGAGCGGCCGCGCACGAGACCGTCACGCCGAACGGCGTTCGAGCCGCCGCTGACCTGAGCCCCAGTCTCATCCGGGGACGAGAAAAGTCTGGTCGTAATTGGAGCGTGGCACGCTGGATAGGACAACGGGCCGGGACACGCAGCCCCGACCAGCGCAGCGACCGGCCCCGTTGCATCCGCGGGATCGCTCCGGATGGCTCTCCCACCCAAACCCGGACCCGAATGCACCGTTCAAGTAACTTGCGGGAAAAGCTCGGTCTATAACCCTGGGATGATCGGTGGCAATTTTTCCTCTTGGCCGCCTTTGCACTGCGGCATGGGAGCGCAACTGATGATCGTTCCGTCGAATTTTCGCATTGTAAAAGTTTCGCCGGATAGACCGGAGAACGGAATTTGCAATCCTTCAATAAAAGGTGTCAGTCGCGTTCTGCCCTGAATCGCATAATTACCGGGAGTGAGAGCGAAAGGAATAAATGTGCCGCCTGGATACAGTGTCGGTATGTGGTAACTGAAGATCGGGGTAAAGGCCTGCGCTAATTCTTGAGGAGTTGCGTTGGTTGTCGGCGGAAAGCGCCGAACTTCAAAATCGACGTCGAATAACGGGGTGGTGGATTCGTTCACCGCGGTCATGGGATATCCAGGAGCGGATGGGTTGATTAAGGCATTCCTCATCACAACTCCAAAGATTGGAACAGCATCGCCTCCAGATATCTGAGTTTCTATATCGCGCTGCCCAACATCTACGCCTTGTGCCGTAAGAAATGCTACCAACAAAAATCCACCAAGCCAACCAATTCGCTCGCGCTGTCGCTTGGGTGGCCACATTGCTATTGCGCCGCCCATCACAGCTAAGATCCACGGCCCGTATGTCGCTGCGCCATCCCAAAGTGGTGCCATTTAACGAGCCTACATAGCACACGCATTCCCGCAAACATTTCAAACTGACCCGGCTACCGAAATCCCCGATGGTGGCAACATTCACATTCGGCTGCGCTAATATCGCGGTGGCGATCGGAGACGGCCATGACGTACGATTTCAACGTCCTCGAGAAACGAGCACAGGAATTCATTGACGCCAAGCGTTATGGCGACGCGATCAAGATCTATCTCTTCATGGCGGACGGCGATCCGTCGCTGGACGGCGGATATCTCGGCATGAGGATCGCCGAGTGCTACGAACAGCTCGGCGACTTCCATGCCGCCAAATACTGGTATCACCGGGCGATTGAGGAAAACCCGGCGCGAGAAAATTGCGCGACCGCGTTGAAGCGGCTCGATTCTGTGACGATCGACGATCTGGTGCCGTCGTGAGCCGATAACGCCGCAAGCGGCAAAGCGGGACTATGGGAAAGGCGGCTGATGAAGCGTTTGACCATTGTCGTCCCTTATCGCGCGCGCGCCGATCATTTGCGGAAATTCATTCCCGCGCTGCGCACCTATTTTTCGCGCGACAAGGCCGACTGCCTCATCCCCTATCGGGTGCTCATCATCGAGCAGGAGGACGGCCTTCCATTCAATGGCGGGTCGCTGAAAAATATCGGCTTCCGGCTCGGCCGCGACGACAGCGACTACACCTGCTTTCACGATGTCGATTATTTGCCGATGTGGGCCGACTATAGTTGGTCCGAGAGCCCTGCGGCGATCGTGTGGTACGGGGCAGAGTCGCGTGCCATATCGGCGAGCGATCCCAGGCTGCGGATTTTTCACGACCTCGACGGATTTTTCGGCGCGGTCATCCTCACGCCGAATGCGCTGTTCGAGCAGGTGAACGGTTATGCCAACAGCTATTGGGGATGGGGGTATGAAGACGCGGACCTCAAATTGAGGTACCGGTCAGCCGGCATCGCAACGGCGCGCCGGAAAGGGACGTTTCAGCCGCTTCCTCACGATAACGCCGGATACAATCCCGATGGCTCGCCCGTGCCGACGACGCAAGCCAATCGTCGTTTGTTCGAGAGCCGCTGGACGAATCGATCCGCCGTGAGCCCGGACGGTCTTAGCACGCTCGCCTTCGATATCTTGAGCCGGTGCGACGCGCCCAAGGGTCCTCCGTCGGAACGGCCGGCGCGCTGGGAAATCGTGACGGTCCGGCCACGCGTGGCCGAGACCGGGAACGGGTGACGCGGGAAATCCCGCGCAGGCGAGTCGTGTGGCCGGTCAGGCGGCCTTGTCGGCGCCGTTCCGGACCGATTTCGTCCCGGCCGCATAGCCATCGAGATAGGCCTTGCCGGCATCATCCGGCGGCCGCACGCACGAGCGCGGCAACAGCGCGTCCATGCGCCCATCGCGAAAGCCCTTCTCATAGTCCCGGTCGGCGCCCTGAGCCCGCGGCGAAGCCATGCTGATCCCTCCGTCCTTGCCCCGCATAACGCCAAATCTGCCAACGAATGGCCCGAGAGGATTGTGGGAATAATGTGACCTGGCGTGCGCGGCTTCCCGTTCGCCTTTATCGATCTGGAAAGGTTAATTTTCGGCTGATAGTCAGCCCGGGAGGGCGCGGCATCGGCAAGTGGTGGCGAGTCGGAAACAGGTCAGCGGTGCTCGTCCTTTTCCGTCATTGCCGGGCTTGGCCCGGCAATCCATGGACCCCCGGATCAAGTCCGGGGTGACGGAACCAGAGCGAATGGCAGGTGAGCCGATGTAGGCCGGAACGGGCCGATGCGCCTGTTCGGCGGGAACATCGTCTATTGCTCAAATGACGGCGACTACGTCGGTGTTCGGAGTATTTGACGCCGTGACCAAGCCGCCCCTACCTTGGCGCCCAAGCAACAAGGAACGGGAAGAACGCCATGCGGTCGTGCCTCTTCGCCCTTGCCGCCGCCTGTGCCGCCGTCCTTCTTTCCGGCACCGCGCCTGCGGCAACCACCCTCACGGTCGGCAAAGCCGTCGCCAACGCGACGCCGATGGAGCCGGTCAATCTTGGCCAGGAGTTCGGCATCTTTCAGAAGGTCGGGCTCGACCTCAAAATCTCGGACTTCACCGGCGGCAGCAAGATGATCCAGGCGATGGCCGCGGGCAGCATCGATATCGGCATCGCCGACGGGACCGGAATGGCCTTCACCGCCAAGGGCGCGCCGATCATGGCGATCTGCGAGGCCGAGGCGAAGATGTATCCGACCGGCGTCGCGGTGCCGTGGGATTCACCCGCCAAAAGCCTCGACGACCTCAAAGGCAAAAGGATCGGCGTTTCGAGCGCCGGCTCGTTCACCGATTTCCTTGCGACGCAGTTGGCGCTGCAGCGCGGCTGGGGACCGGACGGGGTCACCAAGGTCGCGGTCGGCAACGGCATCGACACCGCGATTTCCGGCTTCCGCACACACGTGATCGACGCCGACATGTTCCCCACCGCCGACATCTTCGAGATGGAGGAAAAGCAGCAAGGCCGGCTGCTGGCCGTTGCCGCCGATTTTCTGCCGCCGACCGCGGCGGGGGCGATCTTCGCGACCAACACGATGATCGCCACGCATCCCGACGCGGTCCGCGCATTCGTCGCCGGCTGGCTCGACACGATCCGCTATATGCGCGAGCACAAGGACCAATCGGTCGCGGCGATGAGCCGGCTCACCGGGCTTTCGACCTTCGCGATGGGCAAGGACTATGATCTCGTCGTGCCCAGCATGAGCAATGATTGCCGGTTCGACGCGGCGTCGCTCGCCAATCTGAAACAGATGTTCGTGGCGCAAAAATTCCTCGCCACCGCGCCCGACATGGCGAAGCTTTATACCGACGCGTTCATGCCGAAATAGCCGGCGAGGAGGGTCCGCCCATGATCCCGCACAGTGTCGATTGGGAAAAGATGGAGTGGCGCACGATCCGGCCCGGCATCGAGCGCAAGGCCTTCACCGGCGATCGCACGACCCTGGCGCTGCATCGCATCTCGCCGGGCCACACGCTCGCGCCGCATTCCCATCCGCACGAGCAGATCGTCTATATCCTCGAGGGCACGGTCGATTTCCATATCGGCGACCAGGTGCTGCGGCTCGGACCCGGCGGGCTCGCCGTCATTCCGCCGGGCGTCATGCATCACGCCGTGCTGGTCGGCGACACGCCCGCGCTCAATCTCGACGTGTTCGCGCCGGCCCGACCCGACTACGTCGCCTGACCCCGCGCGCGAAAGCGCAGGTAGAAATCGACATGCACGGCGAGCGCGATGGCGGCGCCGGCAAGCGTGGCCTCGACCCGCGCGGTCGCGACGCGATCCTCGGCGACGCCGGCAAGGACGAGGAGAAACACGACATAGGCGGTGACGAAGATCGCGAACACGCCGAAATTGAGGCGCAAGGTCGAATAAGCGAGAAACGCGAAGACCGCCACCAGCACCGCGAGCGGGGTCGCGCCCGGCAGCGCCACATGGGTGATCGCGGTCGCGAGCGCCGCGCCGAGGATCGTTCCGCCGACCCGGCCGAGCCCGCGATGGATCAGGTCCTGGAAATCCGGCCGCAACAGAATGAGCGTCGTGAGCGCGATCCAATAGCTGTTCTGCATCGCGCTGAACCGCTCGATCCCGACCGCGACGCCCAGCCCCACCGCCATCCGCACCGCAAAGCGGAAGAAGGGCGACATCATGCGGACCTGGAAGCGCAGGCCCGCCGCGGCGACGCCGGCATCCCGCATCATGCCGGCAAGGCTCGGGCGCGGCGGCCTTCGATGCTCGACCCAGAAGATCGCCGCGTAGCACGCGATCTGCGCGAGGCCGCCCGCGAGCACGAGCCCCGCGCGCTCCAAGGCATGGGAGAGCCCGCCCGGATAGGCCCCGGCGACCAGCAGATAGATCGTCGTCTGCTGCCCGATCCAGAACGCGCCCATGCCGATCGCCGGCAACAGTCCGCACCAGAACGCGAACAGGATGGACGCCATCACCAGCGCCCAGTCGTTGGCGCCGAGGAACGTGCCGAGCAGGGTCGACGCGATCGTACCCGCCAGCGCGAACAGCATCGGCCCCGCGTGCGAGCGGGTGAATTGCTGGAACGCGCCGAAGCCCACGACATAGGCGCCGCTGGCGGCGACCGCGCCGGCCGCGGGCTCGCCGGCCAAGACCCCCGCCACCAGCACGAGCGCCATTGCCGGCGTCAGCCGCGCGGCCATGCCGAGCGTGAGCTGCGACCAATCCAGCAGAACGGCTTTGCGCAGCGTGGCGATGAAGGGAGACATCGGCACCGCGCACCATAGCCGATGGCGAAGCGCCCGCGGGGCGCTCCCTCTACCAGGACCAGGCGATCGCGGCGGTGCCGATCTCGTCCGGCGTGGCCTGGCCGTAGAACTCCTCGGTGCGGCGCACGACCGAGAAATCGGTCCTTATCTTGTAGAAGGGCCAGAACACCGAGAACCCGGCCTGAAGGTCGGCGACGAGCGGCTTCTTGTCGACATGCGGGCTGGTGCGGAACGTGTTGCCGTCGAGGAAGATGTTCTGCGCGACGACGCGGCCTTGCGCGCCGGCGAAGAAATAATAGCCCCAATCCCCGTCGAACTGACTTGCGTCGAAATAGTCGGTGCCCGACAGCGCCGGACGGATGCGGACCGGGCCGTATTCGGCATTGAGATTGTGGCCGATCCTGATCTGCGCGCCGATCGCGCCATAGGTGAAGACGTTGCCGACCGTCACGCCGGTCTGCGGCACGATGTCGAAGATGCCGGTGTCGCCGGGGTCGTAGCGCCACAGCCGCTCGTAGGTGACGTCGAGGCCGGGCTCGTTCTGGATCTGGTGCGACCAGCCTTTGGCGGTCTGGTCGTTGATGAAATTGTGGAACGTGTTCTGGGTCTGCTCGCCGAGCGCGATCGGCCCGACCACGCCGGCATCGATCTCGAGATTTTCGAGGCTGCTGCGGTTGTGTTCCTGCAACAGGCTGATGCCGCCATAAAGCCAGCCGCCATAGGGCCGGTCATGCGCGCTCGGATCGGTGAGGGTCAGGTTCTTGGGAGTGAACAGGCTTTGCCCGCCCAGGATCGCGACGCGGCGTGTCGTCGTCCCGTCCGGCGCGAACAATGTGGGGACATGGCCGAAGAAATCGTACCAGCCGGTCCAGCCGCTATCGGCCTGAAGATCGGGCCCGAGGCGGGATATCCGCAGGCCCTGGGTGTAATGCTTGTCGGAATTGAAGTAGAGCGAGTCGTTCTCTTCGAGGATCGACCAGCGCGGCACGTCATCGGCGCGCGCGCGGGCAACGGATGCGGCCAGCAAGACAAGGGCGAGAAACAGGTACCGTCGCGTCATGGCGTCAAAAATCCGAATGGTGAACCACCGGAGCGGATTGTGGCGCCAGGACACACCGGTATAGGGAAAGCTTTCTGTGTCTTCTCGACCCTTGGAGGCGGCTAGCGCGAGGCGAGCCCGGTCCGGCGCATCAGTCCTTGCCTTGGCGGTGCGGCGAGGCCGGGTCGCTATGGTCGTGCCGGGCATAGTGAAGCCGCAGCAGGTCCTTGCCGTAATCATTGCCGTTGGGCGTGCGCACGCAGGTATGGATGTGGTTGCGCGCGTGATGATCATTGTCATAGACGATGCCGGACTGGTGATCGAACTCGATCAGGATCACCGGATTGTGGATTCGGTAATAGAACGGGCTCGTCTCGTCGAAGGCGCCGATCCAGGCAAACCACGTGCTTTCAAGATGCCGCTTCACCTCGGCATAGCGCACCTCGGCATGGCCGGGACGGATGCGGCCCGTGTAAAGCCCGATCAGGCTTTCCATCGCCTCCTGCTGACCGCGCGCGAGCTCGGCCCAGCGGACACCCCGGTATGGCATCGTGTCGTTGTCGTGGAATGCGGTCGCCATCACGTCGAAGGGCAGCTTGTCGCCGATCGTCGCCTGGGCGCGCTGCTCGGGCGAGAGCGTGCCCATGAAAAGATGCCCGTCTCTCTCCTCCGCGTCGAAGACGCGGGTGCCGGAATATCTGCCGGTGCGGGCATGAACCGGCTCCGAGCCCATGAAATTGGGCGTCAGCACCATCTGGTCGCCGAGCACGAAGCAGTTGACGATGAGATGATGCCCATCGATCTGCCAGCCCCATGGCTCGGTGGCCGAGGGCTCGCCCATGATGGAAATCCAATAGAGCCACTCGCCATATTCCTCGGGCCGGCCGGTGAGTTCGAGCACCGTCTCGTTGAGGCGCATCACGTCGCGCGCGCTCTGGAACCCGGCCGCGCTGAGGCTCGCGCGCAGAAGGCCGAACGCGGCCTCGCGCGCGTCGGCGCCCAGATCCTTGAGGCATTGGCCATGGCGCATCATGAAGGGATGGATGTTGCACCAGGCCTGCCAGGCCGTGCTGTCGACCGTGAACGAGGTGCGGGTGCGCTCGGCCGGCGTCAGCGCCGCGAGATAGCGGCGCGCCGCCGCGACCAGATCGGCAAGCGCGTGGCCGGTTTTCTCGATCCGGTACAGGCCGGGCGCGACCGTGCCGTCCGCGGTGAGGCCCTTGAACGGCGTCTCGAGATTGGCCTTGCCGAGATCGAGCATGCGCTGCAACGGCGGCGGCAGCGGAAAGGGCGCGACCGCCGGCGTACGGTTGCGCGTGCGCATGCCGAATTCATAGGGGCCGTCCATGTCGCGTCCTCCTAGCGTTTTTCTCGCAGGCCCATCCGCTCGAGCCGCGGCAGCACTTCGTCGCAGAAATAGGGAAGCTCGTCGGCGAAATTGACGAACGACACCCCGATGCCGGTGAGGCCGGCCTCGCTGAGGATGGAAAGCTCGCGCGCGAGATAATCGGGATCGCCCACGAGCGGCAGCCCGCCCATGCCGGTCGCATATTCGTTGCGGATGCGGGTGAAGACATCCATCGGATGCGTCTTGGGCGAGATGTTCTTCATGGCGAGGATACTGTCGACCGCGTTCCAGTCGGCATGCTCGACGACGGTGTGACGATAGTATTCTTCGGCCTCGCGCATCGTCGGACGACACGTGATGACGCCCACCGTGTAGAAATCCAGCTCGCGCCCTTCGGCGCGCGCCAGATCCTTCACCCCGCGCACGTTCTCCATGTAGCTCTCGAGCGTCGCAAGCCGCGTCGACATGAAAAGCGCGTCGCAATTGCGGATCGCGAAAGCCTGGCCGGTGCCGGAGGCGCCGGCGTTCATGATGACCGGCCGCGTGCCGCCCCAGGGCTTGGGCCACGAGCGCACGTTCTTCAGATGGATATACGTGCCGTCGAGGTCGAATTCCTGCTCGCTCGACCAGGCGAGCTTCACTGCGTCGAGCCATTCCTGCGCGTAGTCATAGCGGGATTCGTGGTCGCGCAAGGTCGCGCCGAACATGTCGAACTCGCCCTCGTTCCAGCCGCACACGAGGTTGAGGCCGAACCGTCCCTCGCCGACATGGTCGGCGGTGACGAATTCCTTGGCGGCGATCAAGGGATGGAACAGCGGCGCGTGGACCGTGCCGAAGACGGTCATCCGCCGCGTGTTCGCGAGCAGCCCGGTCGCCCAGGTCACGGTCTCGAGCGTCGCGCCTTGATAGTCGGTGTCGCCGCCATAGCCGCGCCAGCGCGCGACCGGGAGCATGAAATCGATCCCCGCTTCGTCCGCGATGCGCGCCAGCCGCAGATTGTCGTGCCAGCTTCCGGACCACCGCTCCGGCACCAAGGTCACCGCCCGCCCCGACGAGCAGTTGGACCCGAAAAGGCCGATTTTCAGCCGGTTCCGGTTGTGGAGCGTCGCCCGCTCGCGGCTCGTCGCGTCACGGACCGTCATGGTTAATCCTCAAAGTGGCATGGCCGGCGCATTCTCGGCTTGAAGGCGGCTCTGTCAACGTCCCGGGGCGGCCGCAAAAAATCCGCTCGCCTTGTGATGCGGTTCACAAGGCCGTGATGCGGTTCGGCAGTAACTTTAAGTCGAAAGAAGCCGCAGTTGCCCGCGCGGCCCCCGCGATGGAGGGATCGATGCTCAGCTTCGCCAGGATCGGGTTTCATGCTCCAGGTTTAGGCACGTGGCATGGCTATTCGCTGCCGTTCCTCGATGAATCGGCCGGGCAGCGGGCGGCAACACTTGGCGGACTTGCGCTCGTTTCGGGCGTCTTGTCCGACCTCACCTATGGGTGGGTCGCCGAGCCCTATCCGGTCCTGCCGGGGATTTATTTCGGTCTCGTGCTGGTGGTCGGCTTGGCCTTTTGGGCCACCCACAGCCCGCTGAAGCTCGCCATCGCCTTCGCCGCCTCCAACCTTGCCTGGTGGGGCGCGTTCCAGGCGGCTTTGTTCCTTTATCCCTATGCCGAGGACCTGACCTCCGTGCCGGCGATCCTGTGCGGCGCGGCGAGCGGCGTGATCGGCGCCTTGGTGACGGCCGCCGCCGCCGCCTATGCGTGCCCGGGATTTGCGACCCGCGAGAACTGGATCAGGACCCTTGTGGCGGGCGGCCTTGCCGGCGTGCTTCTGCAGGGCATCGATATCGGCGCCGGCACGCAACTGCCGCTGCTTCTGGTCTGGCAGGCGGCCGTCGCGGCCTCGATCGGCTATGGGCTCGTCAATTCAGAACGGCAATAGCACTGATCTCGATGAGCGCTTCAGGCGAGGTCATCTTAGAGACCTCGACCATGGTGGAGGCGGGCGCCGGCGGAGTGAAATATTCTCGGCGCACTTTGTGGATCGCGTCGAAATGCTCCATGTTGCGGATATAGACGTCGACGCGACAGATATCGTCCATCGTGCCGCCCGCTTCCTCGATCGCGGCCTTCAGATTCTCGCACACTTGCCGCGTCTGCGCCTCGATGTCGCCGACGCCGGCCATGGTGCCGTCCGCTTTACGCGCCGTCATGCCCGAGAGGAACACGAGCCGTCCCTTGGCCTCGATCATGGTGGCTTGCGAGAAATGGCCGCTCGGCCGTGACAATTTCCCCGAAATGATCTGCTGCTTCGGCATCTATCCTCTAACCTCCTCGTGGCAGAACCGGTTGCACGACCGCCGTTGCATCCTTCTGCTGCAGAGCGCAGCGTCGTCGAAGGCGCGCGGTGCATGTTCCATCAGACATTGACGGGTGGAAGCGTTGGAACCCCGCGAATCACGTCCGCGGCCCTTTCCGCGATCATGATCACGGGCGCGTTGATGTTGCCGCCGACGAGATCCGGCATGACCGAGGCATCGACCACGCGCAGCGCCTCGACGCCGATCACCTTGAGCTCGGGATCGACGACGCTTGCGGGATCGGACGCAGGCCCCATCCGGCACGTGCCGAGCGGATGGTGGACCGTGATGGCGGTCGCGCGGATATGCGCGTCGATCGCCTCGTCCGAGCCGGGGGCCAGCTCGGCGTCGGTGAAAGGCTGAAGCGGCGCCTGACGCCCGATCTCGCGCACCATCCGTGCGCCTTCGCGCAACACCGCCCAGTCCCGATCGGTCGCAAGAAAATTCTGCCGGATGCGCACCGGCGCGCGCGGATCGGCCGAGGCGAGCCGTACCTCGCCGCGGCTTTCCGGCCGCAGCAGCACCGCGCGGCAGGCGAAGCCGTCTTCGAACGCGGACACGAAGGGTGGAAGCCAGGGCTGCGCCGCCAAGGGCGCCGCATTGAACAGAAGCTGGATGTCCGGAAGCGCGCCGGCGAACCGGCTTTTCAGGAACGCCATGACCCCGCCTGGCAGATCGCTCGAAATGCCGGTCCCGAAGAAATAGGTGCGCGCCAGCGATGGCACGATCCGGTCGGCCCGCATCGCCGCGCGGAACGGGCCAGGCCCGCGTCGCCGATATCCCACCGCGACCGAGATATGGTCCTGGAGATTGCGGCCGACGCCGCGGAGCGCCACGCGGCAGTCGATGCCGTGCGCGTGAAGCGCTTCGGGATCGCCGATGCCAGACAGCATCAGAAGCTGCGGCGAATTGATGACGCCGCCACAGAGGATCACCTCGCGCGCGGCGCGCGCCACATGGGCCTCGCCGCGCGCCTGATACTCGACGCCGGTCGCGCGCCCGTCTTCGATCAGCACCCGGCTTGCAAGCGCGCCGGTCGCGACGATGAGATTGGCCCGCGCCAGCGCCGGCCGCAGATAGGCCACCGCGGCGCTGCAGCGGCGGCCGTCGCGGATCGTCATCTGCCAGCGCGAGAAGCCTTCCTGCTCCGCGCCGTTATAGTCCTCGGTCGCGGGATAGCCCGCCGCCACGCCCGCCGCCGCATAGGCGTCGACCAGCGTGTCCTGATAGCGCGAATGCCGCACCGACAACGGGCCGTCGCCGCCGCGATAGGCCGATGATCCGCCCTCCCAGCTTTCCTGACGGCGGAAATAGGGCAGCACGTTGGCATAGGACCAGGACGGCAGGCCCGCCGCCGCCCAACGCTCGTAATCGCCGCGATGGCCGCGGACATAGGCCATCGCGTTGATCGACGAGCTTCCGCCCACGACCTTGCCGCGCGCGCATTCGATCTCGCGGCCCTCCATCGCCGGCTCGGGCTCGGCGAAATACATCCAGTCATGCAGGCGCCGCGACAAGAGCCGGCCCCAGCCGAGCGGGATATGGATCCACGGGTCGTGATCCCAGCCGCCTGCCTCGAGAAGCAGCACGCGCGCGCCATCCTCACTGAGCCGGTTGGCGAGCGTGCAGCCCGCCGAGCCGGCCCCGACGATGACGTAATCATAGTCGGCGGTCCCCATGACGCCCGACCCTGAACAGGTTGGGCCCGCGCGTCAACGTGGCAGACGGGCACCCGGACGTGTATCGTCGGGGACGCCCGATCGGGCCCAGCACGGGGGACGGAAGATGCGGGGTATGAAAGCAGGATGGCGGATGGCGGCGATCTTGGCCGCCTCGGTGATGGCGCTTGCGGCCAAGGCCGACGACAAGCCCATCGTGATGAAGCTCAGCACCGCCACGATCAACGACGCCCAGCACGAGTGGATGAAGAATTTCGTCGCTGACGTCGAAAAGGATTCCGGCGGCCGCATCAAGGGCGAGATCTATCCGGCAAGCCAGCTCGGCTCGATCCCGCGGCAGATCGAGGGAACGCAGTTCGGCTCGATCCAAGGCTGGATCGGCCCGCCCGAGTTCCTGGTCGGCGTCGACGAGCGCTTCGAGGTGATGACCGCATCGGGCCTCATCGAGAGCTTCGCCCAAGAGGGAAGGATCACCGAGGACCCGCAGTTTCGCGACATGGTCCTGCATTGGGGACGCGACAAGGGCCTCATAGGCACCGCGCTCTTCGCTTCGGCGCCGTCCTCGATCATCGCGCGCAAGCCGGTCCGTCATTTGGCAGAATTCAAGGGAATGAAGATCCGCGTGCTGGCCTCGGCGTTCGCCAACGAGGAGATCTCGCGCCTTGGCGCCACGCCGGTCGCGATGTCGCTGGGCGACGTGCTGCCCTCGCTTCAGCAGGGCGCGATCGACGGTGCGGTGGCGCAGGTCGCCGTCTTCTCCACCATGATGTATTTCGATGCCGCCAAATACATCACCGAGACCAACCACAATTACATCTTCTCGGTCGCCGAGCTGAGCCGCAAATGGTTCGAGGGGCTGCCGCCCGACCTGCAGAAGATCCTGCTCGACGATTCGCAGAAAGAGGCGGTGAAGATCAATCCCTGGGCGATGCAGTTCTTCGAGCAGCAGAAGAAGGTCTGGCTCGACAAAGGCGGCGAGCTCATCGAGCTTCCGCCCGACGAGCGGGCGTCGATGATGGAGAGCCTTTCGAGCGTGGGCGAGGATCTGTCGAAATCGAAGCCCGACCTGCACCAGGCGTACGAGGCGCTGGTCGCGGCGGTCAACCGGACGAAATAGCCAAGCCGGGCCGCGCGGCCGGGCCGGGGAGAGCCAATCGGCCGCCGATTGCGCTTGCGCGGAAAAGCGCCGCAGTCTATTCGGATGACAAATCGCCCGGGGCCAACCCGGTCGAGAAGCGCCGCACGCGCCACGCGAGCGGCCACATCAGGGAGACCGGCATGCGCGCATCGAGGATTGGCGTGGCCGTGGGGTTTGTCATCGCTGCCGCGGCGGTCCTTGCCGCCGGCGCGGCGCGAGCCGCCGACCAGCCCCCCATCGTCATGAAGATCACGCTTCCCACCATCAACGACGCCTTGAACGCCTATTCGACGATGCTCGGCGCCGCCGTCGAGCGGCATTCGGGCGGCCGCATCAAGGCGGAGGTCTACCCGGCAAGCCAACTGGGCTCGATCCCGCGGCAGATCGAAGGCGTGCAGTTCGGGTCGATCCAGGTGGCCGTGATGCCGCCCGAGTTCTATGTCGGCGTCGACGAGCGGTTCGAGGTGCTGACGGCGCCGGGCCTCGTCGACAGCATGGAGCAAGCGCACCGCGTCACCTCCGACCCCGCCGTCCAGAAGCTGATGCTGGGGCTTGGCGCGAACAAGGGGCTGCACGGGCTTGCCCTCTTCTCGGTCGAGCCGTCCGCCGTCATCACGCGGCAGGGAATCCGGCATCTCGACGATTTCAAGGGCAAGAAGATCCGCATCTTCGCGTCGGACTTCCAAAGCGAGGCGATGAAGCGGCTCGGCGCCACGCCCATCGCGATGACCTTGGGCGACGTGCTGCCGGCGATCCAGCAAGGCACCATCGACGGCGCGATCGCCGGCATGGCGGTCTTTGCGCCGATGCACTACCAGGATGCCGCCAGATTCGTGACCGAGACGGGCCAGCCGCACATCTTCATCATCGTCGAGACGAGCCAGCGATGGTTCGACGGCTTGCCCAAGGACCTCCAAAAGATCGTCGCCGACGACGCGACCGAAGACGCGAAGGAGATCTATCCAGTGGCGATCCGCCTTTACGCCGATCAGCGCAAGCAATGGCTTGCGCAGGGCGGGGAGTTGCTCAAGCTGCCGCCCGACGACCAGGCCACGATGTTGAAGACATTGAGCACCGTCGCCGAGGACGTGTCGAAGTCCAAGCCTGCCGTCCACGCAGCCTATGAGACGGTGCTGGCCGCGGCGAAACAGGCACCGTAGCCAGGAAGGACGGCAGAGCCGGATTTACGCAATGAGGGCGCGGGCGCGGGATTGGAAGGCTTTCCATGATTGAAACCGTTTTGCGGGGCGTTCGCGCGGTCCTCGTGGCCGCGCGGATCGTGTCTGCCGTGCTCTTGTGCAGCAGCGTGGCGCTCAACTTCGCGAACATCATCGGACGCTATTTCTTCAGCGTGTCGATCTCCTGGGCCGAGGAGATCATGCTGTTCCTGATGGTGGGCTGCGTCTTCATCGGCAACGGCCCGGTCGCGTGGTCCGGCCGGCAGATCCACATGGACGTGATCGTCGGCATGATGCCGGCGAAGGCGCGCCAATTCCTGGAGCTCGTGTCCGACCTGCTGTTCATTGCGACGGCGATCGTGCTGACCGTGTTCGCGTGGCCGGTGATCGTCGACCTTGCCGCCTATGACGAACGGAGCCAGGCTGCCAACTTCCCGCTGGTGATCCCGCAGGCGCTGATTCCGGCGGGGCTCTCGGTCATGGCGCTTTTCGTCGCGATCAGGCTCCTGACCCGCGGCCGGCACGCGTCCGGCGAGGCGCGGCCGCAGTGATCCGGCCATGATGCCCTATCTCGTCTATTTCGGGCTGCCCGTGGCGCTGCTGATTCTGGGGTTCCCGATCTTTCTCATCCTCCTGGTGACGTCGATCGTCGCCGTGCTCACCGTCGCCGACGTGCCGACCGACGCGATCCAGACCTATATGTTCGGCAGCCTCGACAATTTCCCGCTGCTTGCGGTCCCGTTCTTCGTGCTGGCCGGCGAGATCATGGCGCATGGCGGTATCGCGCGCCGCGTCATCGCGTTCGTCATGTCGCTGATCGGCGGCGTGCGCGGCTCGCTCGCGGTGACGACGGTCGCCGCGTCCGAGCTCTTCGGCGCCATGTCGCACACGGCGATCGGCACCGTCGTCGCGATGGGACGCATGATCTATCCCTCGCTCAAGGACAACGGCTATCCCGAGCGGTTCGCGGTCGGCCTCATCGCCTCCTCGGGCGCGATCGCGGTGGTGATCCCGCCCTCGATCGCGATGATCCTTTATTCCATGTCGGCGCAGCAATCGGCGATCTTCCTGTTCACCGCGGGCGTGCTGCCCAGCATCCTGATCGGCATCGTCGATGCGCTCTTCGTGATGAGCTATGCCAAGGTCAAGCTGGTGCCGCTTGCCGAGCCTGCGCGCTGGAAGAACATCTGGGCGACCACCAAGGAAGCGAGCTGGTCGCTCGGCACGCTGGTCGTGATCTTCGGCGGCATCTATGGCGGCGTCTTCACGCCAACCGAGGCCGCGGGCGTCGCGGTCGTCTATTCGCTCTTCATCACCATGTTCATCCACCGCGAGGTGGGGCTCCCCGAGTTGTGGCGCATCCTCAACAACGCCGCCTTCCTCATCTCGCAGATCCTGATCATCGTGACCGCGGCCGGCATCTATTCGTGGCTGCTCACGACGAGCGGCATTCCGCAGCACATCGTCTCCGCGATGGAAGCGCTGCACATGCCGTTCTGGGAGCTGATGCTGCTGATCAATGTGGGGCTTCTGCTCGCCGGCAGCTTCCTCGAGCCGGCGCCGGCGATCCTGATCCTGACGCCCCTGCTGCTGCCGATCGTGGTCGCGGCGGGCGTCAATCCCATCCATTTCGGCGTCATCATGGCGGTCAACCTGTCGATCGGCATGTACACGCCGCCCTTCGGGCTCAACCTGTTCTCCTCACAGGCGATCTTCGAGACGCCGATCGCCCGGGTCTATGTCGGCGTGCTGCCGTTCCTGATCATCAACTTCGCGGCCTTGATGGTGATCACCTACGTGCCATCGATCTCGATGGTTCTCTTGCATCTGAGGCAATGACCGCAAGAGACCGCCATTATCGGCACCATCGATCCGCTTTCCTAAACCGCGACCCTCGCTCCGTCACCCGCGGGCTTGGCCCGCGGGTCCATGGATTGCCGGGTCAAGCCCGGCAATGACGAAAAAAGGATGATCGTAGAACGATGAATCGATCATCTGCGCGAGCTTGATCTCGGCGGTGACGTCGCCCATCGTTTTGAAGTTGGCGAGGTCCTTCTCGAGGCTTGGCGGGTCGATCGTGCCATCGGGATTGCTCCAGAGCGCCGTCATGTCGCGGAACACGGTCTTATCCCCTTGCTTCGTGAGCTCGGAAAGCGCGTCCCACACCTCGTTGGCGTCAGGCGATCGCAAGCGCGGGAATTGCGGTCGCCGCGCGCGCGAAGTATCTCATGCCTTGGGTTCCGCGATCGCGCGTGAGATGACGTCACTGGCGATCCGTCATCCCAATATCAAGGCAGGAGGATTCTCGGCATGAAGCTCGTTCTGGTCGTTGGCGCGGCGACGCCGCCCGGACGCCTCAACAGTGCGATCGCGGCGCTCGCGGCTTCGTTTGCGGCGCGCCGGCAGGACGCGACGGTGGAGACCATCAACCTCGCGACCGCACGGTGCGAGATCTGCGATGGCCGCAAGTCCGAGGACTATGACGCGACGACCCAGGCGACCGTCGCCGCGATCGGCGCCGCCGACGCGGTCCTTTTCGCGGCGCCCGTCTATCGCGCGAGCTTCCCCGGCGTCTTGAAGAATCTCCTCGACCTGCTGCCGGTCGAGGCGCTCCGCGACAAGCCCGTGGGTATCGTCGCGATGGGCGCCACGCCGCACCATTATCTCGGCGTCGACGCGCATATGCGCATGGTTCTCGCGTGGTTCGGCGCGCTGACCCTGCCGAATTCGGTTTATCTCACCGGCAAGGATTTCGCCGAAGGACGGCTTTCCGCGGAGAGCGCGATCGCCGATCTCGACGCGCTGGGCGACGCGCTTGCGACGCTCGCGGCGGCGGTTCGCGGACACAGCCTGGGGCCGGTCCCGCTTGCGGCCCGCTTCACCTGATCGGGCATATTCGCGGCAAATTCGCGTCGAATGGGCTGTGGCAAAAAGGGGAATGAGGGAACCATTTCTTGCACCGGCGAGGCCGCGAGCGCACCATTGCGGGTGAGATGGTTGCCGTCAAAACATTCGGCTGGGTGTTTCTGATCGCCGCAGCTTTTGTCTTCGCAAGCGACGTGCGTCTCTGGTACGCGACCGGCGACTTCGAGCCGATCCGGCTCAGTCAGATGTGGATCGAGATCAATAGCGGAAGCTTCGCGCGGGTCGGATCCGATCTCACGCCGTGGCTTGGAGAGATGCTGCGCCAGGCCTTGTCGATATGGGCCGCGCCCACCGTCGCCGCCGCCGGGCTGATGCTGGTCTGGCTCGGCATGCGCCGCCGCTGATCTATGCGTCGCCCATCTTGAGCGCGGCGAGGAAGGCCGACTGCGGGATTTCCACCTTGCCGAACTGACGCATCCGCTTCTTGCCTTCCTTTTGCTTCTCGAGAAGCTTGCGCTTGCGCGTCACGTCGCCGCCATAGCATTTGGCGAGCACATCCTTGCGCAGCGGCTTCACGGTTTCGCGCGCAATGATCTTGCCGCCGATCGCGGCCTGGATCGCCACCGCGAAGAGCTGACGCGGGATCAGGTCCTTCAAGCGCTCGCACAGGGCGCGGCCGCGGCGCTCGGCCTGGGTGCGGTGCACGATGATGGCGAGCGCGTCCACCGGCTCGCCATTCACCAGGATGTTGGTGAGGACGAGGTCGCCTTCTTCATAGCCGTCGAGCTGATAATCGAAGCTCGCATAGCCGCGGCTCACCGATTTGAGGCGGTCGTAGAAGTCGAACACCACCTCGTTCAAGGGCAGGCGATAGATCACCATCGCGCGCGTGCCGGCGTAGGTCAGCTCCTTCTGCACGCCGCGCCGCTCTTCGCAGAGCGCCAGCACCGCGCCGAGATAGGCGTCGGGCACCAGCACCGTCGCCTTGATCCACGGCTCCTCGATATGGTCGATCCGCACCGGATCGGGCATGTCGACAGGGTTGTGCAGGTTGAGCACGCGGTCATTCGTCAGATGCACGCGGTAGACGACGGACGGCGCCGTTGCGATCAGGTCGAGATCGAATTCGCGCTCGAGCCGCTCCTCGATGATTTCGAGATGCAGGAGGCCCAGGAAGCCGCAGCGGAAGCCGAACCCGAGCGCGGCCGACGTCTCGGGCTCGTACTCGAAGCTCGCATCGTTGAGGCGCAGCTTCGCGAGCGAATCCCTGAGATGCTCGTAATCGGCGGAATCGGTCGGAAAGAGGCCGCAGAAGACGACGGGCTGCAACGGCTTGAACCCGGGCAGCGGCGCCTCGGCGGGGCGGCGGTCTTCGGTCAGCGTGTCGCCGACGCGGCAGTCCGCGACCGTCTTGATCGCGGCCGTGATGAAGCCGATCTCGCCGGGGCCGAGCTGATCCGCCGCGGTGGGCTTCGGCTTGAAGACGCCGACCCGCTCGATCGTGTGGACGGCACCCGTCGCCATCATCCGGATGCGCAGGCCCGGCTTGAGACAGCCGTCCTTGACGCGCACAAGCGTGACGACACCGAGATAAGCGTCATACCAGCTATCGACCAGCAGCGCCTTCAAGGGAGCGGCGCTGTCGCCCTGGGGCGGCGGCAAGCGGGTGACGAGCGCCTCGAGCACCGATTCGATGTTGAGCCCGGTCTTTGCCGAGATTTCGATCGAGTTCGACGCATCGAGGCCGATCACCTCCTCGATCTGCTCCTTGACGCGGGCGGGCTCGGCGGCGGGAAGGTCGATCTTGTTGAGGACGGGCACGATCTCGTGCCCGGCGTCGATCGCCTGATAGACGTTGGCGAGGGTCTGCGCCTCGACGCCCTGGCTTGCATCGACCACCAGGAGCGAGCCTTCGCACGCGGCGAGCGAGCGGCTCACCTCATAGGCGAAATCGACATGGCCGGGCGTGTCCATGAGGTTCAGCACATAATCCTGTCCGTCGCGCGCGTGGTACGCGAGGCGTACGGTCTGCGCCTTGATGGTGATGCCGCGCTCGCGCTCGATATCCATGCTGTCGAGCACCTGGGCGCGCATCTCGCGCGTCTCGAGCCCGCCGCAGGTTTCGATCAGCCGGTCGGCCAAGGTCGATTTGCCATGATCGATATGCGCGATGATGGCGAAATTTCGGATATGCCGGAGATCGGACATGGGACGGGCGGAACATAGGAGTGAGGGCCGGCGATCGCAATGGCCGGCGGCCCGTCGCGGCGTTTAATCCACCGACGCCGCCAGGGTCGTGCTGAGATGCGCGAGCGGCATCTTGGTCTCCTTCGCCCAGTCATTGAAGATCACCTGGACGGCGGCGCGGTCGCCCTTGGTCTTGGGCTCGCCCTTGAAGGCGCCCCAATGGTCGAGCCCCTTGATCACCGCAGGGGTCAACACGAACGTGTCCTTGCCCACCATGCGGAGGAAGCGCGGCGCCGAATTGCCGCCCATCTGGGCAAAGCGCTTCGCGAGCGCATCCCAAAGCGCGGTGATCTCGTTCCCCGGCCAGCCGGCCAGGAAGGCGCCCATGCCGCCATGCTCCTCGGCCAAGGCCAGGAACGACGAAGCGTTGGCGTGAACCGCACGCAGCTTGCCGAGATGGCGGATGAGCCGCTCGTCCTTCATCAGCGCCTCGACCTGCTCCTCGCTCATGGCGCGGACGCGGCGCGGATCGAAATTGAAGAAGGTCGTCTCGAAGGCCGGCCATTTCGAATCGACCACGGTATGGTTCAGCCCGGCGCGGAATATGCGCAGCGACATGTCGGAAAAATACCGGTCGTCGGAGACCTTCTTGAGCGCCGCCGGCGACTTCACCTTGGGCATCCGCGCCTTCATGTCCTTCTCGCCATGGCGCGCCAGCGCCGCCTTGTTGATGCGGGCGAATGCGACCATGGTCAGCTCCTGAGCGTTCCGCCGGTAGCCTTCTCGACCGCGGCCACGAGCCGCTTGGAAAATCCCTCGAGCACGGCATCGGTCAAGGTCGCCTCTTCCGGCTGGAGCACGACCGTGATCGCGAGGGATTTCTTGCCGTCGGGCACGCCCGCGCCGACATAGACGTCGAACAGCCGCACCTCGGCCACGAGCTTCTTGTCGACGCCGCGCGCCGCGCGCAGCACGGTCTCCGCCGCAAGCGCCTCGGGCACGACAAAGGCGAAGTCGCGCTCCACCGGCTGAAACGGCGGCAGCACCAGAAGCGGCTTGGCGCGGCCGCGCGCGCGCGGCAACGGCACCGCGTCGAGGAACACCTCGAACCCGACCGCGTCACCTTTCAGATCGAACTTGGCGATGAGCGCGGGATGAAGCGCGCCAAAGCGCGCCAAGAGCTTCGGCCCAAGCCGCAGGCTCCCGGCGCGTCCGGGGTGATACCACGAAGGCGGATCGCCGCCCGCCTGAAGCGAATCGGGTGCGACGCCCAGCGCGGTCAAGGCCGCCATCGCATCGCCTTTGGCCAGGAAGGCGTCGACCGGCCGGCCGGGATCGTCCCAGCGCTTGGCGCCGGTGCGGCCGGCACGCACGCCGCATGCCACCAGATCCTGGCCCGTCGGCGTGTCGTCGCGATATTGCGGGCCGACTTCGAAGAGAGCGCAATCGCCAAAGCCCCGATCGGCATTGCGGCGGGCGGCGGCCATGAGATTGGGCAGAAGCGACGGGCGCATCGCGTCGAGATCGGCGCTGATCGGATTGGCAAGGCGCAGGGCGTCCGCGCCGCCGCCGAACAGGGCCGCCTCCGCCGACGGCAGGAAGGAATATGTCACCGCCTCGACAAGACCGCGCGCCGCCAAGGTGCGCCGCACGAAATCGGCGCGGCGCTGGCCCGGATCGAGCGCCGGCTTGGGCAGCGCGGTTTCGCGCGCGAGCGGCACGGCGGGAATATGCTCGTAGCCGTTGATGCGCAGCACTTCCTCGACGAGATCGGCCTCGCCCTCGATATCCGCCCGCCACGAGGGCGGCGTCACGGTCCAGGGATCGCCGTCCGTCACCTCGCAGCCTAGCCGCTCGAGCGTCGCGCGCTGCGCCTGCGCCGCAATCCCGATGCCGCCGAGGCTCTGCACGCGGCCCGGCCGGAACGCGATAGGGCGGCGCCACTCCGGCACCGCGCCCGATTGCGCGACCGTGCTCGGCATCCCGCCGCCCAGTTCGAGGATGAGCCGCGTCGCCATATCGAGGCCCGGCCCCACGAACGCGGGATCGAGGCCGCGCTCAAAGCGATAGCGCGCGTCGCTTTGCAGATTGAGCCGGCGGCCCGTCGCAGCGGTGCGCACGGGATCGAACAAAGCGGCTTCGATATAGACGTTGGTGGTCGCCTCGGTGCAGCCGGTGCTTTCGCCGCCGATCACGCCGCCGAGGCTCAAGGCGCCGCCGTCATCGGCGATCACCGTCATGTCGGGGTCGAGCGCATAGCTGCGGCCATTCAAAGCGGCGAGCGCCTCGCCCCCGCGCGCGCCGCGCACCACGAGATTGCCTTTGATCCGATCGGCGTCGAACACGTGGAGCGGACGCCCCACGTCAAAGGTGATGAAATTGGTGATGTCGACCAGCATCGAGATCGGGCGAAGCCCGATCGCCTCGAGCCGCGCCTTGAGCCAGGGCGGGCTCGGCCCATTGCGCACGCCGCGGATGAGCCGGCCGAGGAACAAGGGGCACGCCGCCGCATCGGGCCCATCGAGCGATACCGAGATCGGGCACGGGAAGGCGCCCGGCACCGGATCGACCGCGAGCGGGCGCAAGGTTCCGATCTCGGCGGCCGCAAGGTCGCCGGCGATGCCCCGGACGCCCAAGCAGTCGGCCCGGTTCGCCGTCACCTTCACATCGAGCACCGGATCGTCGAGCCCGACCGCTTGCGCAAAAGGCTGACCCGGCGTCAAGCCATCCGGCAACTCGATGATCCCTTCGCGGTCTTCCGACAGTCCCAGTTCCCAGCCCGAGCACAGCATCCCGTTCGAGACGATGCCGCGGATGGCGCTTGCCTTCAGCACGATGCCGCTTCGCGGGATGGTGACGCCCGGCGCCGCGAAGACGCCGGTCATGCCCGCGCGCGCATTGGGCGCGCCGCACACGACCTGCACTTCGCCCGCACCGGCGTCGACGACGCAAAGGCGCAATTTGTCGGCGTTGGGATGGGGCTCGGCCTTCAGCACGCGCGCGACACGGAAGGCGGCAAGGTGCGCGGCCCGATTCTCGATCGAATCGACTTCGAGCCCGCGCATGATGAGAAGCGCCACGATCTCGTCGAGCGAGGCCATGGTGTCGAGATGAGTCTTGAGCCAGGCGAGCGTCAGCTTCATCGCGCCGGCCCCATCACCAGCGACGGCACGTCGAGCGGCAGAAAGCCATAGTGACGGAGCCACCGCAGATCGCTGTCGAAGAACGTGCGCAAATCCGGAATGCCGTATTTCAGCATCGCTATCCGCTCGATCCCCATCCCGAAGGCGAAGCCCTGATGCGTCTCGGGATCGAGGCCGCAATTGCGCAGGACCTTGGGATGCACCATGCCCGAGCCCAAGATTTCAAGCCAGTCGCCGCCGGCGCCGATCTTCAAGCCGCCACCTTCCCGCGAGCAGCCGATATCGACCTCGGCCGACGGCTCGGTGAAGGGGAAATAGCTTGGCCGGAACCGCACCGGCAGATGCTCGATATCGAAGAACGCGCGGCAGAACTCGATGAGACAGCCTTTCAGATGCCCCATATGGATCGCGTGGTCGATCACGAGCCCTTCGACCTGGTGGAACATCGGTGAATGGGTCGCGTCGTGGTCGCTGCGGAAGGTGCGGCCGGGAACGATGATCCGAAGCGGCGGCTTCTGCGCCATCATGGTGCGGATCTGCACCGGCGAGGTGTGGGTGCGCAGCAGCTTGCGCTCGCCGCCGCTGCCGGCGAGGTAGAACGTGTCCTGTTCCTGGCGCGCGGGATGCTCGGGCGGGATGTTGAGTGCCGTGAAATTGTGGAAATCGTCCTCGATGTGCGGGCCTTCGGCGACGGAAAAGCCCATCTCGCCGAAGATCGACACGATCTCGTCGATGGTCTGGCTGATCGGGTGGATGCGGCCCTCGGCTTCGGCACGCACCGGCAGGGTCATGTCGATGCGCTCGCTCGCGAGGCGCTCTTTGAGCGCCGCGCCGTCGAGCCGCTGCTGCACCGCGACGATCGCCGCCTCGATCTCGTCCTTGAGGCGGTTCAGGTCGGCGCCGCGCTGACGCCGCGCGTCAGGATCGAGCGCGCGCAGGCCCTTCATCAACTCGGTGACGCTGCCGCTGCGGCCGAGCGCGGCCACCCGGACCTGTTCGAGCGCCGCGCCGGTCTCGGCATCATGGACGAGACGGAGGATCTCGTCGCGGATCTGGTCGAGGCTCTCCATCGCTCCTCCGCAAATAAGAAAGGGGCCGCGCGCCGGGCCGGCCCCTTCTTCATCGCGCTCGCGTTGCGGACGGGGCCGGTATCAGCGCCCGCCGGTAAATCGCCCTTGCATGCTCAGGCCTTGGCGAGCGCGGCCTGCGCCTGCTCCACCACCGCCTTGAAGGCTTGCGGCTCGCGCGCGGCAAGGTCGGCCAGCACCTTGCGGTCGAGCGCGATGCCCGCGCGCTTCAAACCGTTGACGAGCTGCGAATAAGTCAGGCCGGCTTCGCGCGCGCCCGCGTTGATGCGCTGAATCCACAGTGCGCGGAAATCGCGCTTGCGGTTGCGCCGGTCGCGATAGGCGTACTGGAGCCCCTTCTCGACCTTTTCGAGCGCGATGCGGAAATTCGAATGCGAGCGGCCGCGATAGCCCTTCGCGAGCTCCAGCACCTTTTTGTGCCGGGCGTGCGAGGTGACGCCCCGTTTGACCCGCGCCATGGCTCAGCCCCGCAGATACGGCATATAGGTCAGGACGAGATTCGCGTCGCCCGGCCGCAACGTGACGGTGCCCTTCGCATTGCGCTTGGACCGTTTCGACTTGTTCGTGAGGAGGTGGCGCTTATAGGCGTTCGCCACCTTGATTTTGCCCGAGGCGGTGCGCCCGAAGCGCTTCTTCGCCCCGCTTTTGGTCTTCATCTTGGGCATTTCGACCTCTCTCTATCGATTATGGGCGGCGAGGCATGCCCTTTCGGCCCCAACCGCTCGTCTCAAAGGCGCGGCTTATACCCAGCCCCCGCCGTCAACGCAAGCATCAGGCCATCGCGTGCTCGAGCTCCGCGCGCACCATGAACGAGCGCTCCGACGCACCGGCGCGCAGCCGGCGCAGCATCTCGTCCGGGTCGAACTCGACGCCCAAGGGGTTCGCCGCGAATTCGGGCGAGCGCATGAACGCCTTGCAGTCGGCCAGGCTGGCGAAATTGTCGACCTGAAGCTCGACGCCGTTGCCGTCCGGGTCGTGATAATAAAGCGACGTGGTCGGCCCATGATTGATGCACCAGAAGGGCACGATCGCGTTGTCGCGCTTCAGCCGCTCGTGCGTCTCGAGCAGGGTCTTCAGGTCGGCGAAGGTGAAGGCGACATGGTTCAGACCCACATCCTTCTCGCCCTTCTTCTGAAGCTTCTCGAAATCGACGAACGCAATGCGGTGATGCTCGTCATCATAGGCGATGAAGCAGAGATGCGGGTTCTCGTGCACGATCTCGCCGCCGAGGACGGCAAGATACCAGGCGCGCAACGCGGGGATCTGATTCGTCTGCAGCACGTAATGCGACAGCTTCACGGGCGACGTCATGACGTCCTCCTCTCTTCCTACACGACCAGCGTGCCGTGGGCGCTCGACCCTTCGGTCAGGCCCCAGGACTTCATCCATTCATAGGTGCGGTCGAACAGGTCGACGGCGTACATGTCGACATGCTTGTAGTGCACGAAGGCGCGCAACAGCTCGTGCGGGGCAAGCGCGCCCTTGGCCTGAGCCGCGACGTGATGGGCATAGCGGTAGAAATCCGCATTGATGCGGTCGACCGCCTGGTTCTCGGCCGCGTAATAGGCGGCGCGCTGCTCCGGCGTCAGCTGCGGCGCCACCACTTCGCCGCCGCGATAGAATTCCGCGGCGATGATGTGGGCGCCTTCCTTGAGCGCCAGGCTGATGAACGGCTCCATCACCGTGACGGCGCGGAAGGCTCCATCCTTCAGCGCCTGCCAGCGTGTCTGCGGCAAGCCGCCCGCGGCGATCTTGATCGCCGCGCGGCCGATCGCGCCTTCCAGCATCTGCAAGGTCGTGTAATGCGAGCCGGTCAGTTCCTGCACCAGCACCGGCACGCCGGCAAGGTCGCGCGGCACCTGAAGCGCGTCGTCAAAGGTGACGATCGCCTGCGCCGCGACCGCGGCCCTGAGCGCGGCAAGCCGGCCGCCGCGCGTGCCGCGCTCCAGCCGGTCGATGCTGGCCCATTCGCACACATTGTAGCTGTCGGCGGCGCCGCATTCGAACTGCTCTTCCTTGAGCCGGCCCAGGATCTGGCTTTGGGCGGTGTCGCGCTCCCGGTCGGCATAGCTGGCGGAGAGGCTGACATCGAGGCCGGCTTTTTCGAACAATCCCTCTTCGATACCGACCAGCACCGGCAGGTCGAAGACGGGGTTGTTGGGTGCAATCCTCACGACAGGCATCGCCATGGCATCCTCCAGCAAGAGGCGCCGATTGTGGCGGTTCGGTCCGGCCTGTCAAATGCGCCCTCCACCCGGCGGCCTTGCGCCAGGTGGAGGGCCGAGGATCATCAGCCGCGCGTCACCGAGCCGGTGCTGGGATTGACGGTGACCATGAATTGCTGACCGCCCTGGGTCACGGTCGCCTGGTACAAGCGCCCGTCGCGATGGAAATTCGTGAAATTGCCGTAGCCCTTGGCGCCGAGGAGGTTGAGCGCCGTGGTCGCGCGGTGCCCCGCCGCGTCGCCGGAATAGCCCCGGCCGGGGGTCATCTTCGCCAGCGGTTGGACCGGCGCCTGTTGCATGGGTCGTGCCGGTTGCGCCTGCGATATGGGCTGCGCCGGCTGATTGGTGGGGGTGGACATGCCTTGGGCGAAAGCTGCACCCGAAATCGCCATCAGCGGCACGAGCGCAAGAGCGAGACGTTTCATCGAACACCTCCTATCGGGCAAGAGGGGCGCGAGCAACGCGCCACGCCCTTTCCTATCCGATCGCGCATGACGGAAAGCTGTCGCCGGAATGAATTCGCGTTAACTGGTCACGGCGGGCGCAAGCGGCGCCGCGAGCGGCAACCCGGTCAGGAATTGCCACAGGAAACGCGTGATATAGAGATAGTTCAGCACCTCGGCGCGCACGAGGAACAGGACGCCCGCCACGGCCGCGAGGGCGATGAGACGCTGCGTCGAGGAAAGCCGCGCCAGCCGCCGCTCCCTATTTTGGTGACAGCACCATCGTCATCTGGCGGCCCTCCATGCGCGGGTGCTGCTCGATCTTGGCGCTTTCCTCGAGATCGTCGCGCACGCGCATCAGGACCGTCATGCCGAGCTCCTGGTGCGCCAATTCGCGGCCGCGGAAACGCATGGTCACCTTGACCTTGTCGCCTTCCTCGATGAATTTGTGCATGGAGCGCATCTTGACGTCGTAGTCGTGATCGTCGATGCCCGGGCGCAGCTTGATCTCCTTGACCTCGATGACCTTCTGCTTCTTGCGGGCTTCGTTCTTGCGCTTCTGTTCCTCGTATTTGAACTTGCCGAAATCCAGGATCTTCACGACCGGCGGATCGGCGTTGGCGGCAATTTCCACGAGATCAAGCCCGGCCTCGGTGGCCCTGGCAATGGCGTCCTGGCGGTTCACCACCCCCACCATCTCGCCCCGTTCGTCGACCAGACGAACCTTGAGGGCGGCGATCTCGTGATTGATGCGCGGCCCATCTCGGGACGGCGACACCTGCTGCGGAAGTCTGGCTATTCGGCTCCTCCATCAAACTGTTGCGGGCGAAACGGCGGCTCCGGTCAAGCCGACGGCACAGCCGCCTCGGCTGCCACTGTACCGATCGCCGCATCGAGCGCAAGAATTTCCTGCTCGCGTCCGCCCAGACGGCGCATCGCCACGCTTCGCGTCTCCGCTTCGCGCCGCCCCACGACCAGCAAGATGGGGATTTTCGCCAGCGAATGCTCGCGGATTTTGTAGTTTATTTTCTCGTTCGAGAGATCGGCCTCGGCCCGGATCCCGGCCGCGGCGAGCGCCGCCAGCACCTCGCCGGCATAGGCATCGGCGTCGGACGTGATGGTCAGCACCCTGACCTGAACCGGCGCAAGCCAAAGCGGGAAGCGTCCCGCATACTGCTCGATCAGGATGGCGATGAAGCGTTCGAGCGAGCCCAGGATGGCGCGGTGCAGCATCACCGGGCGATGGCGCTGCCCGTCCTCGCCGATATAGCTCGCATCAAGCCGCTCGGGCAGGACGAAATCGACCTGCAGCGTGCCGCATTGCCAATCGCGGCCAAGGGCGTCGCGGAGCACGAATTCGAGCTTCGGCCCATAGAACGCGCCTTCGCCGGGATTGAGCGTGTATTGGAGCCCCGCCGCCTTGCAGGCGGCCTCGAGCGCCGCCTCGGCGCGGTCCCACACGGCGTCGCTGCCGGCGCGGTTCTGGGGCCGGTCCGAGAACTTCACCGTCACGTCGGTGAAGCCGAAATCGCGATAGACCGAGCGCAGAAGATCGCAGAAGGCGATGCTTTCCGAGGTGATCTGATCCTCGGTGCAGAAGATATGCGCATCGTCCTGGGTGAAGGCGCGGACCCGCATGATCCCGTGCAGCGCGCCCGAGGGTTCATTGCGATGGCAAGCACCGAACTCGGCCATGCGCAGCGGCAGCTCGCGATAGGAATGAAGGGTCTGGCGGAAAATCAGCACGTGGCAGGGGCAGCTCATCGGCTTCACCGCGAGGACGCGGTCGCCATCCTCGTCGGCGACCGTGAACATCGCGTGCCGGAATTTCTCCCAGTGCCCGGACGCCTCCCACAACGAACGGTCGAGGAGTTGCGGTGAATGCACCTCGACATAGCCGGACTGTTCGAGACGGCGGCGGATGTAGTTCTCGATGGTGCGGAACAGCGTCCATCCTTTCGGATGCCAGAACACGCTGCCGACCGCTTCCTCTTGAAGATGGAAGAGACCCAGCTCGCGCCCGAGGCGGCGATGGTCGCGCTTTTCCGCCTCCTCGATCTGGAACAGATACTGCTTCAGCTCTTTCTCGGTCGCCCAGGCGGTGCCGTAGACGCGCTGAAGCTGCGCGTTCCTGGCGTCGCCGCGCCAATAAGCGCCCGCGACCTTGGTTAATTTGAAGGCATGGCCCAGTTTGCCGGTCGAAGGAAGATGCGGGCCGGCGCAAAGATCGACGAAGCCGCCCTGGCGGTAGAGGCTGATCACCTCGTCACGCGGGATTTCGTGGATCCATTCCGCCTTGTATTTCTCGCCGAGCCCGGAGAAGAAGCGCACCGCGTCGTCGCGGTCCCATTCCTCGCGCGCGATCGGCTCGTCCCGATCCACGATCTCGTGCATGCGGCCCTCGATCCGCTCGAGATCCTCGGGCGTGAAGGGGGTATCGCGCGCGAAATCGTAATAGAAGCCGGTGTCGGTCGCGGGGCCGAACGTGACCTGCGTCTCGGGATAAAGCTCCTTTACCGCCTCGGCCATCACGTGCGCGGCGTCATGGCGGATGATTTCCAGCGCTTCCGGTGTCTCGCGCGTCAAGATCGCGACCTTGGCGTCATGATCGAGGCGCCGGGACAGATCCGCGGGCTCGCCGTCGACGGTGATGGCAAGCGCGGCCTTGGCCAGGCCCGGACCGATCGCGCGCGCGATCTCGGCCCCGGTCGAACCGCCGCACCGCGCCATCCGGCAAAGTAATCGCGATCTGCGCGTCGCTCATGGGCGCCGCATTTAGCCGAAGGGCAGCGTTGCGGCAACCTCCGCGACCGTCAGATCCTCAAGGCTCGAGCGGCGCAGGATGGTGACCCTGCCGCGCGGCGCCGTGAGCGCCGGATCGGAGGCATCGGAATAGAGGATCGTCGCGGACGCGCCGCCCGCAACGATGAGATGCATGGGCCCGGTATCGTTACCGACCGCGTGAAGCGCCCGCGTGCCCAAGGCCACGACGTCGCCAAACGCGGTCTTGCCGGTAAGGTCGAGCGTCGCCGGCGCAGCCTCGCGGATCGCGCGCCCAAGCGCCGCCTCGCCGCCGCCGCCGACCACCACCGGAACCACGCCCGCGGCCGCGGCAAGTCCTGCGAGCGCTGCATACCGCGCCAACGGCCAGCGTTTTCGCGGCCGGTGCTGCGCGCCGCCCGGCACCAGCAGCAGCAGGCGCGAGGGAAGGTCGAAGCGTGCCACGTCGGTTTGGGCCCAAACAAGGTCGGGCGGTGCCACGTCGTTAATGCCGGCATCGCGAAGCTGGTCTGCCTGGCGGTCGAGCGTGTGCATGAAGTCGCGCGCCGGATGGCCGTGCAGGTGCGACGCCCCGCGGGCGATGCCGGACCATTCCGGGCGCCGTCCCGGCCCCATCAGATGGAAATAGAAGCTCGACCGGTCCGAGGTCTGGAGATCATAGACCCGGTCAAACCCGCCGCCGCGCAGGCGCCGCCGCAGCCGCGCCAGTTCCAAGGGATGGCCGAAGCCGGGCCGCGCATCGATCCAGACCCGGTCGAAATAGGGCGCGGCGCGCGCCAGCTCGGCAAAGGGAAGAGTGGTCAGGAGCGTGATCTCGGCATCGGGATGATGGCGTCGGATCGCCGCGGCGGGCCCCATCGCCTGCACGAAATCCCCGAGCGCACCGAGCTTGATGACAAGGATGCGGCGGATCACGCCGCGACCGGACCGTCTGCGCGGACGGATATCCCGAGCAGCTCCTCGTAAACCGCGATGGTCCGCCCCGTCATGTCCGCAACCGTGAAATTCGCCCGCACATGCGCCATTGCGCGCGCGGCGAGATCGGTTCGCGCCCCGGGCGCAAGATCGAGCGCCTCCGCCAGCGCCTCGGCCAGCGCGCCCGAATCGCCCGGCGGTACCAGCCATCCCGTCTCGCCGGGGATGATCGTCTCCATGGCCCCGCCATGCGCGGTGGCGATCGCCGGCCGCCCCATCGCCTGCGCTTCGACGATGACGCGGCCGAACCCCTCGGGCTCGGTCGAGGCCGAGACGACGACGTCGGCCAGCATATAGGCGGCCGCGATGTCGCGGCAGTCATCGACGATGCCGACCGAGCCGGGAAGCGGGCGCGCTTTCAATTCGCCTTCGAGCTCGCGGCGATAGCGCGACGAGCCGGCGCCGACGATGAGACAATGAACGGCGGGACGCCCAAGCCGGCGCAGCGCCTCGAACAGCACCTTGTGCCCTTTCCAGCGCGCCAGCCGCCCGGGCAGCATCACCACCGGCACGCCGTCGGGCAGTCCCCATTGCGTGGCGAGCCGGATGATGCGGTCGGCGCTGGTGCGCGCCGGGTCGAAGCGCGTCGTGTCGATGCCGCGATGGATGACGCTGACCCGCGCCCAGGAAACGCCGTATGTCTCGATCACATGGCGTGCGACGAAGTCCGAGATCGCGATGATGCGCTCGCCACGAGCCATCACGGAATTGTAGCGCCGCTTGACCCAGTTTCCGGCGTGATAGGCGTTATGGAAGGTCGTGACGAAATGGGTCTGCGTTCGGAGTGCCGCACCATAGGCGCTCCATGCCGGCGCGCGGCTCCGCGCGTGGACGATGTCGATGCTTTCGCGCGCGATCAGGGCGGCAAGGCGCGCGACATTGGCGCGGATGACCAGCGGATTCTTCGACGCGAGCGGCATCGCCACGTGCCGTGCCCCGGCGCGGTCGAGCTCGTGCACCATCGGGCCGCCTTCGGACGCGACGATGGCGCGCCAGCCCTGCGCCACCAGCGCCGCGGCGAGGTCGACGGTCCCGCGCTCGACGCCGCCCGTGACCAGGCGCGGCACGATTTGAAGCACGGCGGGCGGGCGGCGTTCCGCTTGCGTCGGCGCGGTGATAAGGTCGATGTCGTCCATGAAGAAGAGGAGCGTCAGCGCCCCGTGGTGACGGTCGACGAAGGGCTGCCCGATATTCTAACACGCGAGGACGGCGCGACAATTGCCTATCGCCGACTCGGCGGACGCGCGCCGGCGATCGTGTTTCTCGGCGGATTCATGTCGGATATGACCGGCACCAAGGCGCGCGCGCTGCACGAATTCTGCGCGGTGCGGGGTCATGGCTTCGTGCGGTTCGACTATTTCGGCCACGGCGCCTCTTCGGGCGCGTTCGCCGAGGCGACGGTGGGCCGGTGGAAGGATGACGCGCTCGCCGTGATCGATCATCTCACCGAAGGGCCTCTTGTGCTGGTGGGGTCGAGCATGGGCGGCTGGCTCATGCTGCTCGCGGCGATGGCGCGGCCGGCGCGGGTAACGGCGCTTGTCGGCATAGCGGCGGCGCCCGATGCCACCGAGACGCTGATGTGGCCGCGATTGCCCGAGCCCGTGCGCCGCGCGATCCTCGACCAAGGATCGGCGCGTGTCCCATCGGCCTATGATCCTGCTGGCTATCTCATCACGCGCGCGCTGATCGAGGATGGACGCCGCCACACCTTGCCGGCGGCGGGCATCCCGACCGCCGGTCCGGTGCGATTGCTGCACGGCATGGCGGACCGGGACGTGCCGTGGCGCACGAGCCTCGATCTCGCCGACCGGCTTGCCACCCCCGACGTGCGCGTCGTACTGATAAAGGACGGCGATCACCGGCTATCGCGCGAGGGCGACCTGGCGCTGCTGATCCGCACGATCGAGCCGCTTCTCGGTTGAGGGACCGATGGACACCGACACGCAATCCCCGCTCGTGCGCTTTTATGCGGGCGCGGCGCCCGACGCACACGGCCGCATGATCACCGACATCTGGGCGTGGAGCGACGAGGCGCTGGAAGAGGGGCACGATTTCGTGCAGTGGCTGTTCCCGCTGCCGGAGCCCAGCGCCTTCGTCGATGACGCGCCCTTGCTGACCCCGGCGGACATCGCCGCCTTTGCCGCGGACGCGAGCCTGCGCGAGACGCTGCGCCGCTCGTTCCGGCGCATGCTGGACTTTTACGGCTTCGTGCTCGAAGCGGGACCGCGGGTCGAGCCGGCGCCCGAGTTTGCGGCCAAATCCGCGAGCTGGCTGAAACGTTTCGACCACAATTACTTGCGCTTCACCCGTATCCTCCGCGCGCTGACGTTGCTGGGATTGCGGCCGGAAGCGCTGGCGTTCCTTGCCACGCTCGAAGCGGTCCACCGCCACTACGGCAAGGAGCTGATCGGCGATCGCGCGTTGGGGTTCTGGCGCAACGCCGTCATTCCGGACGTGCCAGCGCCGCCTTGAGGATCGCGTCGAGGCCTTCGCGATAGGATGGATACCGCAGCCTCACACCAAGCTCGGTCTTGATGCGGCGATTGGCGACGCGCTTGTTGTCGTCGTAGAAGCTGGCGGCCATCGGCGACAGTCCCGCGGCCTCGAACGGCACCAAGGCGGGCGCCGGCACCCCGAGACGGGAGCACGCGAACGACACGACGTCGCCCGCAGGCGCCGGCTCGTCATCACACACATTGAAGACCGATCCGGGCATGGGACGCGCCATCGAGGCCCGCAGCACGGTCACCAGATCATCGACATGGATGCGCGAAAAGACATGACCCGGCCGATCGATCCGTCGTGCCCGTCCCTGGCGCACGGCGTCGAGCGCGCTGCGGCCCGGCCCATAGATCCCGGCCACACGGAAGATGTGCAGCGGCAGGCCGCGATCGCGCGCGAGGTTGCGCCAACCTTCCTCGGCGGCGAGGCGCCGCCACCCGCGCTCGCCCGCCGGTTGCGGCGGGGTGTCCTCGTCAACCCACGCACCGCCCCGGTCGCCATAGACGCCGGTGGTAGACAAGTACCCGACCCAGGAGAGCCCGCGTATCGATGCGAGCGCGGCGCCATGACGATCGAAGACGGGATCTCCGGCGTCATCGGGCGGCACGGAGAGGAGGAGGTGCGTCGATCCCGCCAACGCGGCGCCTGGATCGGGGAGCGGCGACGCGCGCGTGAAGACCTGCACCGCCCAGCCGGCGACGGCGAGCGAGGCTGCGGTGCCGGCATCGCGGCTTGTCCCGGCGATCTGCCACCCGTCGCGGGCAAGTGTCCGGGCGAGAAATCCGGCGCTATAGCCAAGGCCGAAGCAAAAGAGCCGGCTCATTCCGCGCCGGCCGGCCTCGGTTCGGCCTCGGATGAAGGCAGGGCGGCGGGATCGGCCTCGAGTTCCGCCATCGCGGCCGCCGGCTCGAGCGCGCGCTCGATACGGCCGAGCCGCAGCCACGCCCAGCCCCAGGCCGCCACGCACGCGATCGCCCCGACGACGATCGGCATATGGAACCCGACCCGCGTCGCGAACCAGCCCGCGATCAGCGCGCCCAGCGCCGGGCCGGCGCGGAACACCATCCCGTAAAACGCCATGACCCGCCCCCGCATCACCGGATCGACCGCCGTCTGCACCAGGGTCTGGGCGCTGATCCCGCTCGTGGTCATGGCCAGCCCGGCGAAAAACACGGCCACGAGCGCCATCCAATAGGTGGGCACCACCCCGAATGCCAGCACGGCCAGCGACATGATCAAGGTATGGTTGACGGCGAGGCGGGTCAGGCCTTCGAGGCCGCTGCGCCGGATCATCCGGATGCCGCCGACGATCGCGCCCAACCCCATGGTGGCGGTGAGCCAGGCGAGCGCTTGCGCGCCCCGGTGGAAGACGACGTCGGCAAATCCCGGAAACATCTCGTTGAAGCCGCGGATACCCACGGTCGTCACCGAAAACAGTACCAGAATCTGGCCGATGCCGGGATGCCGCACCGCGTAGACATAGCCTTCGAGCGACTGACGCAGGAAATGGCGCCGCGGCGCCAGCCGCTCCGACGGCACATTGACGCGCGAAAGCGCCCAGCTGAACACGACATAGCTGCAGGCATTGAGCACGAAGGCGAGGCTGACGCTGCTCTCCGCGATGACGAGGCCCGCGATCGCCGGCCCGATGAAGCGCGCGATGTTGAACATGAGCGAATTGATCGCGACCGCGGAGGGCAGCGTCGCGGTATCGACAAGGCTCGGGATCAGCGCGAGCCGCGCCGGCTGATTGAACGCATTGACGAAGCCCAGCCCGAAGATCAGCAGAAACAACTCTTCGATCGTGATCGCGCCCGTATAGGTGAGGATCGCCAGCACCCAGGCCTGGATGATCGCCGCGATCTGCGTGAGGCGGATCACCCGGATGCGGTCGACCCGGTCCGCCAGCGCGCCGGCAAAGGGGCTGATGACGACGTTGGGGATCAGGTCCGAGGCCGCAACGATGCCGAGCCAGGTGCCGGAGTGCGTGAGCTGCCAAGTCAACCAGGCTTGCGCCACGCGCTGAATCCAATAACCAATTTGTGAAATGAAATTGCCGGTTGCGAAGACCCGGTAATTGGGGATGCGAAATGCCCGAACGACATTGCTGAATCCCGCCTGCGACCCCAATTCCGCCACGTCCTTGCGCTCCCGCCTGCGGCTCATCCTAACAGAGGGGGAGCGCCGTGGACATTCGTTGCATCTGCGGCTAAAATTCGAGACGCGGCGCCCGGCGGAGAGTTACTGTCCTGCCGGGCGTACCTTTGTTAAGGTCAGGGCAGGAAATGGCGTCTAACAGGCTGCCTTGGGGGGCGGCGCAGAAAACGGATGCGGAATGAAACGGGTTTGGTGGGCACTCGCGTTCGTTGCGCTGGCGGGGATTGGCGGGGCTTTTTATCAGAATTGGCTGGTGCCGGCGCGGTCTCAGACCGCCGACGTGCCGCGGCGCGCCGCCGCCGGGGTTCCCGTTGTCGTGGCGACTGCGACCGAAATGCCGGTCCCGGCGCTCATCGAGACGATCGGCACGGTCATGCCGATCGCCACCGTATCGGTGAAGTCGCGCATCGACGGCTATATCGACAGCGTGGCGATCCATGACGGGCAGTATGTAAAAACCGGCGACGTGATGTTCCGGCTCGACGCCCGCGCGGCCCAGGCGCAGGTGCTCCAGATGCAGGCGCAGCTTGCCCGCGATCAGGCGCAGCACGCCAATGCGAAGCGCAATGTCGAGCGCGACACGCCGATCGTCGGCAAGGACTTCATGTCGAAGCAGCAGTTCGACACCGACACGACGACGGCGCAGGCGTTGGACGCGACAACCGCCGCGGATCAGGCGCTGCTTGACAACGCCAAGGTGATGCTGAGCTACGACACCATCACGGCGCCGATCGACGGGCGCGTCGGCGCCATCGCGATCAAGTCCGGCAACAGCATCAAATCGAACGACGTGCCGCTTGCCACCGTCAACCAGATCAAGCCGATCTACGTCAATTTCAACCTGCCGCAGGACGAGCTTCCCGCGCTCAGGGAGGCGATGAGCAAAGGGCCGGTGCCGGTCATCGTCCGGCCGCAGGGCGACGATGGCGCGCCGATCATGGGTGCGGTTCAGTTCTTCGACAACAGCGTCGACGTGACGTCGGGCACGATCGCCGTGCGGGCCCAATTCGCGAACGATGACGAGAGGCTCTGGCCTGGCCAGTATGTCAACGTGTCGGTGACGACGCGGGTCGATCCCGATGCGATCGTGGTGCCGCCCGCCGCGGTGCAGGTGGGCCAGGACAACGACTATGTGTATCTCATCAAGAGCGATCTCACGGCCGAGCTTCGGCCGGTCAAGGTCGCGCGCACCGTCGACGGGAAGACCGTCATCGCGTCGGGGCTCAGCGCCGGCGATCGGGTCGTGACCGACGGGCAGATGCGCCTCACCAATGGCGTGAAGGTGGAAATCCGTTCGGCCACGCCATCGCCGGCGAAGGCGGATCCGGCGTCATGACGCTTCCGGAGCTGTGCATTCGTCGTCCGGTGATGACGACGCTGTTGATGCTGGCCTTCGTCGTCTTCGGGCTGTTCAGCTATCGGCTGCTTCCGGTGGATGCGCTGCCGCGGGTCGATTTTCCGACCATCGTCGTCAATTGCGTGTTTCCTGGCGCGAGCCCCGAGACCATGGCCTCCTCGGTGGCCACCCCGCTCGAAAAGCAGTTCTCGACGATCGCCGGTCTCAGCTCGATGATCTCGTCGAGCGGCGAGGGCATTTCCAGCATCACGCTCCAATTCGACCTCAATCGCGACATCGACGGCGCCGCGCTGGACGTGCAGTCGGCGATGACCGCGGCGGCACGGCATCTGCCGATCCAGATGACGACCCCGCCCTCCTTCATCAAGGTGAATCCGGCCGACTCGCCGATCCTGTTCCTCAACCTGTCGTCGAAGACAGTGCCGCTCCGGGATGTCGACGAGTTTGCCGAGACCAAGATCTCGCAGCGCCTGTCGACCATCAGCGGCGTGGCGGAGGTGCTGATCTTTGGGCAGCAGCACTTTGCCGTCCGCGTACAGGCCAATCCCGAGGCGCTCGCCGCCAAGGCGATCACGCTCGACGACGTGATGAATGCCGTGGATGCGGCCAACTCGTCGACGCCTGTCGGCAACATGCAGGGGCCGCAGAAATCATTCACTCTTCAGGCGAACGGGCAGCTCGAACATGCCAAGGACTACGAGCCGCTCATCATCGCCTATCGCAACGGGGCGCCGGTCCGCCTCAGGGACGTGGCGAAGGTTGTCGACAGCGTCGACAACGATCAGGTCGCGAGCTGGTTCGACGGCAATCCCGCCATCATGCTGGCGATCCTGCGCCAGCCGGGCGCCAACATCGTCCAGGTGGTCGATCAGATCCGCGCGCTGATCCCGATCTTCGAGGCCGAGCTTCCGGCGGCCGTGCATCTCGACGTGCTGCTCGACCGATCGGTCTCGATCCGCAATTCGGTGCACGACGTGCAGTTCACGCTGATGCTGACCGCGGTGCTGGTGGTCCTCGTGATCTTCGTGTTCCTGAAGAACGTGACCGCCACGATCATCCCGGCGCTCGCGCTCCCGGTGTCGATCATCGGCACCTTCGCCGGAATGGAGGTTCTGGGGTACAGCATCGACAATCTCTCGCTCATGGCGTTGACGCTTTCCGTCGGGTTCGTCGTCGACGACGCGATCGTCATGCTCGAGAACATCGTGCGGTACATCGAGTCCGGCAAGCGGGTGATGGAAGCCGCCTTCATGGGCGCGCGCGAGATCGCGTTCACGATCCTGTCCATCACCCTGTCGCTCGTCGCGGTGTTCATTCCGGTGCTGTTCATGGGCGGCGTCGTCGGCCGCGTGTTCCGCGAATTCGCGGTCACGATCAGCATGACGATCCTCATTTCGGGGTTCGTGTCGCTGACGCTCACGCCGATGCTGTGCTCGCGGCTCTTGAAGCCGGTACGGCACGACGCGAAGCACAACTTCTTCTATCGCGTGGCGGATGGCGGCTTCGACGGGCTCCTCGCCGGCTATCGCTGGGCCCTGACCCGGGTCATGCGATGGCGCCGCGTCACCCTTTTCGTCACCATCCTGCTGATCGGGCTGTCGGGATATCTATTCGCCGTCGTGCCCAAGGGATTTTTCCCGAGCGAGGACACGGGCCAGATCGTCGGCTTCACCGAAGGCGAGCAGGACGTGTCGGTCGCCGGCATGTCGGAGCATCAACTTGCGGTCGCGAACGCGATCAAGGCCGATCCGAACGTCGACCATGTCAATGCCGCGATCGGCGCGGTGGGGTCGAGCCCGTCCCTCAATATCGGCCGGCTCTTCATCCAATTGAAGCCTCGTGACGAGCGCAAGCTGTCCGCGGATCAGGTGATCCAAGAGCTGCGGCCGAAGATGGCGCGGATTCCGGGCATCATCACCTTCTTTCAGAGTTTGCAGAACATCAATCTCGGTGGCCGTCTCGCCAAGAGCGCCTACCAATACACGCTCCAGGACAGCGACACGGACGAGCTCTACCACTACGCGGAGATCATGCGGGACCGCATCGCCCAGTTGCCGGGCGTGCAGGATGTCAACACGGACCTCGAGCTTCACAACCGTCTCGCCGTCGTCAATATCGATCGGGACAAGGCCGCGCAGCTCGGCATCACGATGGATCAGATCAAGACGACGCTGTTCGACGCGTTCGGCTCTCGCGAGATTTCGACCATCTATGAGCCCTATGACAGTTTCTATGTGATCCTCGAGATCGAAAAGAGATTCCAGACCTCGCCGAGCGATCTTTCGAAGATCTATCTCCGCAGCTCGTTCAACCAGACCGTACCGCTGGGCGCGGTAGCGAAGATCGAATCGGGGGTGGGCCCGGTGACCATGAACCACCAGGGCCAGCTCCCGTCCGTCACGATCGCCTTCAACCTCGCGCCCGGCACCTCGCTTGGCACCGCCGTCAGCGGGATCGCGGCGCTCGAGCGTCAGGTCGCGATGCCGATCACCGTCACGACCAGCTATCAGGGCAACGCCCAGGTCTTCCAGCAGGCGCTCGAAGGCCAGGGGCTCTTGCTGTTCGCCGCCGTGCTGGTGATTTATATCGTGCTTGGCATTCTCTACGAGAGCTTCATCCACCCGATCACGATCCTGTCGGGGTTGCCGGCGGCGGCGCTGGGCGCGCTTCTGACCCTCCTGTTGTTCCACAAGGACATGAGCGTCATCGCGATCATCGGCATCGTCATGCTGATCGGCATCGTGAAGAAGAACGCGATCATGATGATCGACTTCGCGCTCGAGCGGCAGCGCAACGGCATGAGCGCCGAGGAAGCGATCTTCGATGCGTGCTTGCTGCGCTTCCGGCCGATCATGATGACCTCGATGGCGGCGATCATGGGCGGCCTTCCGATCGCGTTCGCGTTGGGCCAGGGATCGGAGCTGCGCCAGCCGCTGGGTCTCGTCGTCGTAGGCGGATTGGTCGTGTCGCAGTCGCTGACCCTGTTCATCACGCCGGTCATCTTCCTCTATCTCGAATGGGTGCGGACGGCGTTCGCGAAGTTCGTCCGCTCCGAGCCGGTGCCCGCGGAAACGCATGCCGGCGCGCACGTGGCAAGCCAGCCTGGCGAGTAGCCGCGCGTCGGCGCTGCTGGGCGCTGCGCTTGCCATCCTTCTCCTCGCATGCGGGCATGGCCGGGCCGCGGAACCGGCGGTGCCCATGTCGACGCCGGCGCAAGAGGACGACAGCGCTCAATACGGCAAATGCCTCGATGCCGCGCGGAAAACCCCTGACAAGGCGCTCGCGACCGCCGAAACATGGCGTGCCTCGGGCGGCGGCTTTCCGGCCGACCATTGTGCCGCCGTCGCGCTTTTCGGGCTTGGCCGCTATCCCGAAGCGGCCCGCCGGTTCGAGACGCTCGCCGGCGCGATGATGCAGCGCGGGCCCGACCTCAGGGCCGGTGCGCTGCAGCAGGCGGGGCAGGCCTGGATCCTGGCCAATGCGCCGGACAAAGCGAAGGCGGATCTCGACGCGGCACTCGCCTTCACGCCTCAGGACCCGGACATCCTGATCGACCGCGCCCGCGCCGACGCCGAGCTGCGGGACTGGAACCGCGCCGTCGCCGATCTCAGCCGCGCGCTGGCGCTGGCGCCGGGCCGCGCCGACGCCCTTGTCTATCGCGCTTCCGCCTGGCGCCAACTCGGCGATCTTGACCGCGCGCGCGCCGATATCGCGACGGCGCTTGCCGCGGCGCCCAACGACATTCCGGGCCTTTTGGAGCGCGGCAATATCCGCCGGCTCGGGGGCGACGCCGCGGGGGCAAGCGCCGACTGGCACAAGGTCGAGAAGGACGCACCCGGTTCGCCCGAGGCGTCTGCCGCAAAGGCCAACCTCGCCCGCCTGGGTGGTGACGCCAAGACGCCGGAATGAGGCCTAGAAATCGAGGTCGGCGTAATGCGGCGGCGGCGCAATTCCCGGCAAATGGTCGGCCAACAGGGGACGGAAGGTCGGACGCGATTTGATCCGCGCGTACCATTCCTTGGCCGGCTCGTGGTCGTCCCACGGCACGTCGCCCAGATAATCGAGCGCCGAGAGATGGGCGGCCGCGCTGATATCGGCGACCGAGAAATGGTCGCCGGCGAGCCAGCGCCGCCGCTCGGCGAGGAAGCTGATATAGTCAAGATGCATGCCGAGATTGGCCTTGGCCGCCCGCAGCACCGCCGAATCGGGCCCCCCGGTTCCGGTCAAGCGCTTCATCAGCTTTTCGGCGAGGATCGGTTCGCTCGCCTCGCGGCCCATTTTCCCGTCGAACCAGCCGACGAGCCGGCGCGTCTCCGCCCGATCGAGCGGATTGAGGCCGATCAGCAGCTTCTCACGGTAGGTCTCGTCGAGAAATTCGATGATGGCGACGGGATCGGCAAGCACCGTGCCATCGGGCTCGATCAGCACCGGCACCTCCCCCGCGGGGTTCAGCGCTAGGAATTCGGGCCGCCGTTCCCACCATTTCTCGATCTTGGGGGTATAGTCCAGCGCCTTTTCGTGGAGGACGAGGCGCAGCTTGCGCGACGTCGGCGACAGCAGGAAATGATAGAGAACACGCATGGCAATCGCGAATCATAGCAAAACCGCCCCAGGCTCCGGAAATTTTTCCGCACTTGGGCCCCTTTTCGGCAACCGGGCGGCAGAATGAGCGACGATCCGCAAGCGCTCCTCGATTTCTGGTTCGGCGCCCAGGGCACGCCAGGTTGCGACGAGCTGCGAATGGTCTGGTTCAGGTCCGACGATGCCTTCGATGCCGCCCTCGGCGAGCGGTTCGGGGCCTTGCATGAGACCGCGGCGGAAGGCGGGGTCGATCGCTGGGCCGAGACACCCGAGGGCGCGCTCGCGCTGGTGCTGTTGCTCGATCAACTGCCGCGCAACCTCTATCGCGGCGCGGCGCGCGCCTTTTCGTGCGACGCCAAGGCGCGCGAGGTCGCTTCGCGCGCGCTCGCCCGTGGCTTCGACGCCTCGCTCACTCCGGTGCGGCGGCTCTTCCTTTATCTGCCGTTCGAGCACAGCGAGGATTTGGCCGACCAGGTGCGCTCCGTGCGCCTCTTTGCCGCAATCCCGCCCTGCACCGGGCACGAGGCCTGGCTCGAGATTGCGCGAAAGCACCACGCGATCATCGACCGGTTCGGGCGGTTCCCCCACCGCAATCGCGCGCTGGGCCGCGCTTCCACGCCCGAGGAAGAGGCGTTCCTCAACGCGCCCGATTCATCCTTTTGATCAGGTGGTGCGTGGCCGCCACAGGCCGCGGTGGCGAAACCGCTCGAGATAGGTCGGAAGGATCGCTTCGAGCGAATTGGGCTCGATACCAAGCGCCGCAAGGCCGGGCATGCCGGACGCCGGCACGTTGTCACGTTCCATCATCCGGAGCTGGTCGCGCGTGAGCGGCGGCTTCGGCAGGAATTCGAGGAACCACGCCTTGACCGCTGCGAGCGATACGGGAACGTTGATGAGCGGCGGACTGCGCCGCGTCACCTCCAGGATGAGCTCCATGAGCTCCTTGAAGGTCAGGACGCGCGGACCCGCGAGCTCATAGATGCGGCCTTGCGCTTCGGGAAGGATGAGCGCGGCCACGGCGGCCGACGCCACGTCGCGGACATAGACCGGCTGGAACCGCGTCGTGCCGCCGCCGATCAACGGGAGGATGGGCAGGACGCGCGCATAACCGGCGAAGCGATTGAAGAAATCGTCTTCCGGCCCGAACACGATCGACGGGCGAAGGATGATCGCGTCGGGGCGCACCGCGCGCAATGCGGCCTCGCCCGCAGCCTTGCTGCGCCCATAAGCCGCCGGCGACTGCGGGTCCGCGCCGATCGCCGAAATGTGCAGGATCTGTCTCGCGCCGGCCTTTTGCGCCGCGGCGGCGACCCGGGCCGGCAGGCGCGCATGCACGGCGTCGAAATTCTGACGCCCCCTTTCGAACAAGATGCCGACGGCGTTGACCACGATCTCGGCCTCGGCGACAACGGCATCGAGCGCCAAGTCGCTCAACACGTCGGCATCAATCGGCTGGATCTGGCCGACATCGCCCATCGGCTTCAGGTAGCCGGCATCGCTCGCATGCCGGCTCACCGCAGCGATGACCGCCCCCTCGGCCGCCAGATGCTTGACGAGATATCGGCCGACGAACCCGGAAGCGCCCAGGACCGTGACACGTCGATGCCGCATTGTTCCCTCCGTGCCCGCCGCTATATACCAGAGCCGGTGCCGGGCCGCGAGCAGACCGACCCTTATAAGATCAGTCGGCCGCGACGAAATCGCAAATCGCCGCGATCACGCGCTCGACCGCGTCCGGTTCGAGCTCGGGATAAATCGGCAAGCTCAGGACTTCGGCGGCGGCGCGCTCGCTTTCGGCAAGACCGCCCGGCGCCAGTGCAAGCCTGCCCCGATAGGCCGGCTGAAGATGTACCGGTACCGGATAATGGACGAGCGTGCCGACCTGCCGCCGGGCGAGCGCCGCGCGCAAGGAGTCTCGCTCGGGGTGCCGCACGACATATTGGTGGAACACGGGTGCCGTTCCGGGTCGGCGCGACGGCAGCGTCAGCCGGGCCGCGGCCGCAAGACCGTGATCATAGCGCGCCGCGATCGCGCGCCGACGCGCCGCGTCGGCGTCGAGCCGCGCGAGCTTCACCCCAAGGATCGCCGCCTGCAGCGGATCAAGCCGCGAATTGAGCCCGGGCATCTCGCTCAGGTGGCGCTCGCGCCAGCCATATTCGCGCAGCATCCGCACGCGCGCAGCCAGTTCTTCGTCGTCGGTCACCACCGCGCCACCATCGCCGAGCGCGCCCAGATTCTTGGTCGGATAGAAGCTGAACGCGGCGATATCACCCCATCCGCCAAGCCGGCAAAAACCGAGGGTCGCGCCGTGGCTTTGCGCACAATCCTCGACGACACGCGCGCCGAACCGCCGCGCCAACGCCCCGATCCCCTCGAGATCGGCGGCGTGGCCATAAAGATGCACCGGCAGGACGGCGGCGATGCGGCCCGGCGGCGTCAAAAAGGCGCGCTCGAGTGACTTCGGGTCCATGGTCATGGTTGCGTCGATATCCACGAGGAGCGGTCGCGCCCCGGCAAGCTCGATCGCGGCGACGGTCGCGACGGCCGTATGAGAGACCGTAGCGACATAGTCCTGAGGCCCGACGCCAAGCGCGCGCAGAGCCAATACCAGCGCGTCGGTGCCGTTGGCCACGCCGATCGCGGCACGCACCCCGATGAAAGACGCAAAGGCGCGTTCGAATGCCTCGACCTCGGGCCCGAGAATGTAGCTGCCGCCGTCGAGCACCCGGGCGATCGCCGCGTCGATCGCCTCGCGCTGCGCGAGATAGCTCGCCCTTGGATTTGCCGGCGCGATGAAGCCGCCGTCCATCACAGATAGTCGCCGCGCCGGCTACGATAATAGTCGAACGTCCGCTTGAGCCCGTCCGCGAGCATCGTGCGTGGCGCCCATCCGGTGACGGCGCGGAACGCACGATCATCGGCCTCGTAGTCGCCAATGTCGATGCGCCGCCGGTCGGAAGGGAACGGCAGCACGCGGACGCTGCCGCCGCCATTGGCTGCGATCATGAGCTGCGCCAGCTCGCCCAGGCTGAGCGACGGGCCGGCGCCGATATTGAAGGCGCGCCCGCGCGCTTCGGGTGCGATCGCGGCGAGAAGGAATGCGTCTGCCACATCCTCGACATAGGCCAGATCACGGCGCTGCTCGCCGCCCCAGACCTCGATCGGCTCGCCTTGGAGGACACGGCGCACCCACACGCCTAAGAAGGCTTGGCGGTCATCCTTGATCCGCAAGCCCGGGCCATAGGTGTTGGTGAGGCGCAACGACACCGTCGCGAGGCCATAAAGCCGGTGATAGAGCAAATGATAGGCCTCGCCCGCGTGCTTTGCGACGGCGTTGGGATCGGGCGGCCGCACCGGATGCGATTCATCGACCGGCAGGGCATCGGGCCGGCCATAGATCTGCCGCGTGCCGGCATGGACGATCACGAGCCCGGGGTTAACGGTCCGGCACAATTCCAGCAGCCGAAGCTGGGCCAGCGCATTCACCTCGAGATCGTCGACCGGCTTTTCAAGGGAGCCCATGTGGCTCGTTCGCCCCGCGAGATTGAAGAGATAGGCTCGGCCCTCGATCAGAGGGGCGAGGCTGCCGGTATCGCGAACATCGCCGACCGTGAGCCGGACGCGGTCACGGAACGAGGCGATGTTGGCCGGGTTCGCGCCGCCATCGGGGTCGAGTGAATCATAGATCGCAACCTCGGCGCCCAGCGCCAACAGGCGAGCCGACAACATCGATCCGATGAAGCCCACGCCACCGGTGACGAGAACGCGCGCGCCGGCAAAGGCCGCTTCGAGCGGGCGGTGCCAATCTGCGGGCGAGATACCCACTGTCACTGTCCGGCTGCGCTGCGGCGTGCGCTCCGCGTCAGAGGGAGAGCACCCAAAGCGCGGACGACAGAGCGATGATGCCGAGCAGGCCGGCAATAGCGCTCGCGAGGCCGAGATAACGATCGGCATCGAGGGACCGGACGGGCTGCCGCCCAGAATCAAAGGAACGCATAATAGGGCCGAACCACTGCCTATAGTGGTTCGGCCCCCGAGTCAATCCAGTAATTGAGACACCGTCAGTTGGCGCCCTTGGCCACGATCGAGGCGCGGAGCGAGCCGACTTGCGGCGATTTGATTTCGACGGAATCGCC
>Ga0335073_10000432_pt1 | contig 53484 bp, 45 predicted proteins | sample Lox_Sample_22_FD_207093 | JGI IMG/M metagenome (GOLD analysis project Ga0335073, IMG submission 207093) | Soil microbial communities from Loxahatchee National Wildlife Refuge, Florida, United States - Lox_Sample_2.2 | ecosystem: Environmental > Terrestrial > Soil > Wetlands | place: USA... | reverse complement strand
CCAAGGCCAGGATGACGAAATAGAGAAAGATCATCTTCTGCTGGGCGTCGAAGGCGATGCCGAAGAAGCCGTGGAACGTCATCCCGTCATGGGGCGCCCGCGGGGTGAAAGGAAGCCCGAAGAAAGTGGGTGCCGGAACGCCGGCAATCCCGTTCGGTCCCCCCGTGACATTGGTCCAATTGAGCAGCACGATCCGCACCATCTCGCCAAAACCAAGGGTGACGATGGCGAGATAGTCGCCGCGCAATCGCAGCACCGGAAAACCCAGCACGATCCCGAACGTCCCCGCAAGCAGGCCCGAGAACGGCAACGCCTCCCAGAATCCAAGGCCGAGCCAGCCCGCCAGCAGCGCGAAGGAATAAGCGCCTACCGCGTAGAACGCAACGTAGCCCAGGTCCAACAGGCCCGCGAGCCCGACCACGACGTTGAGACCCCATCCCAGCATGACGTAGATGAGAATCGTGGTGCCGAGATAGATCACGTCGCGCGAGGCGAACGGCACGAACGGCAGAGCCACCGCCGCCGCGACCAGCACGCCGCCCAGGAGCCGCCCGCCCTGAAACCGCGGCAAGGCAACGCTGGGCACGTTGACATGGAGGCCGCGCAAGAACGCGAGCGCGAGGCGGCCGAAAAACACCGCTCCCGCGCCGATGGCGACATAGCTGAAGCGGGTCTCGATGCCGAGCCCGGCGGTGCCGAGATCAACCGACTGAAACCCGGCAAGGGGCAGCGCGAGGATGGCGGCGACAACGCCCGCGAGCGCCGCGTCCTTGACCGTCCCTGACCCCATCAGACTTTTTCCACCTCGGGCCGGCCCAACAGCCCGCTCGGCCGGAAGATCAGCACGAGCACCAGCACGCCGAACACCGACACATCCTTATAGTCGGTCGAGAAATAGCCCGACCAGAACGCCTCGATGAGGCCGATCAAAAGGCCGCCCAGCATCGCCCCCGGCAACGAGCCGATGCCGCCCAGCACCGCCGCCGTGAACGCCTTGACGCCGGCGAGGAACCCGATGAAGAAATCGATCACGCCGTAATAAAGCGTCACCATCAATCCGGCGACCGCCGCCAAGGCGGCCCCGATGACGAAGGTGAGCGAGATGGTGCGGTCGACATCGACGCCCAGAAGCGCCGCCATGATCCGATCCTGCTCGCAGGCGCGCTGGGCGCGGCCCAACGGCGTTGCCGCGACCACATAAGTGAAAAGCACCATCAAGACCAGGGTCAGCACGAAGATCGCGAGCTGAAGCCAGGTCACCTGCACCGTGAAGCCGCCTTGCCGCATCAGGATGAAGCCGCCTTCGATCACCGGCGGCAGCGACTTCACCCGCGCGCCCTGAAGAAGCTGCACATAATTCTGAAGGAAGATCGACATCCCAATCGCGGAAATGAGGGGCGCAAGACGCGTCGAGCCGCGCAGGGGACGATAGGCGATCCGCTCGACCGCCCAGCCATAGACCGACGTGAACGCCATCGTGGACATGAGCACCAGCAAAAGCGCGACCGGCACATACGAAACGCCAAGCGCCCCCAGCAGCAGGAAGGTGAGGAACGAGATGAAGGCGCCGATCATGTAGATTTCGCCGTGGGCGAAATTGATCATGCCGATGATGCCATACACCATCGTGTAGCCGATCGCGATGAGGCCATAGACCGCGCCAAGCGTGACGCCGTTAACGAGCTGCTGCAGGAAATAGGCCATCGGCCGAGAAGGTAAACGCGCGCTCGCGTCCAAGCAAGAAATTGGCTGCACCGAGCACGCGAGTCGGAACGAGGCCGTGATTGCATCCGAAGCTGAGCGAAGCGTACTGTCCGCAAAGCACACGCTTGGAGCAAGGGATGGGCGCGGCGAGAGTCGAAGGCAAGGCCGCGAAGGTCATCCCCGCGCTGGTCGCCATTGTCGGATTGGCGGCGACCTATATCGCCTATGCCCCGGGCGTGGTGTCGCCAGATGCCACGGATCAATTCCATCAGGCGGTGACCGGCCACTTCGTCGACACGCATCCGCCGATCATGGCGTGGCTCTGGTCGAAGACCAACGCCATCATCCCCGGACCCGGGGGATTCTTTTTGCTCCTGATCGTCCTTTATTGGGGCGGCTTCTTCCTGATCATCCGCCATCTCCTCGATATTGGCACAGGCCGGGCGCTGATCGCCTGCGTGTTGCCGTTCTCGCCGATCCTGTTCAATTTCGCCGGCACAATCTGGAAAGACGTGCTGGCATCGGGCTGCTTTCTCGTCGCGACCGGGATCATCCTGTCGCGCCGGCCTGGCGAGACAACGAGGTTCCCGCTGATGCCGAGCCTCATCGTCGTGATCCTGCTGTTGGTGGGAGCCTTGGCGCGATGGAACTCGGTCCCTGGGGTGATCCCTCTCCTCGTCCTGGCGCTCTGGCCGCAAGCGCCGGCTCAGACGCCGTTGCTGCGCACGGTCATGCGCCTCGCGCTCTGTACCCCGATCGTGCTCGCGGTCTGGGCGACAACGGGGAAATTGCTGGATGCGACGATCATCCATGCGGAACAGACCGGCTTCGCGAACATGCTGCCGCTTTGGGACCTGGTCGGCATGTCTCACCGCCTTGGCGAAAATCTGCTGCCGGGACCGTGGACGCCGCAGCAGGCCGCGCAGATCATGTCCTGCTACGATCCGATCGACGACGATGGGCTGCTTCCGGGGACGCCTTGCAACTTCATCGCCCGGACGCTGACGCAAAACGACCATTGGCACGCCTCGGTGCTGTTTCCCCTGTGGGCCAAGACGATCGTCCGACACCCGAACACCTATATCGACACGAGGCTCGCCTACGTGCGAGCGCTGTTCTGGCCGAATGTGGTCTTCCTGTTCGATGCGGATGACGGGATCGGGCCGTTCAATCACCATTCGGGATTCCTGTTCGAGCTCGAAAAGCGGATATTGTGGTTCTGCAGGAACGCGCCCGGACTTCATTTCGTGTTTACAGTGGGGTTCTGGATGATCGCGTCGGCGGTCCTGACAGCGGCGTTTGCCATTGCGCTCTGGCGCGGATGGACGGGGTGCTATCCGAGTTTCCTGATCTCCCTGTCGGCAGGCGTCAACCTCTGGCCGCTCGTGATCATCGGCCCCGACGGTCAGCTTCGCTTTGCCAACTGGGCGATCGCCGCACTGTCGATCGCGATATTGATCGCACGGCGCAGGATGGACCCGGCACCGTCCGTTATGGCGCCTCCAAGTCCTTACGCGTCGGCACGGTAATCGCCAAAAGTATCGGTTGCCCTGGGACAAAAGACGGGAAGACACTCCGGAAAGGATCACCTTGCCGTAAGCTGCCCTGGGCCAAGCTGTTCCTGACACCAATTGGCCAGATTTGACCCGGTCCTTAAGGGCGTTAATAGCCCCTCTTAAATCTGTCCATCAGGCGCCGTTCACATAAAATCACGCGAGCCGCTTTTTTGACTCGGGCGGCTTGGCAACGGTTCGGCAAGAATGATTGCAGCGTGAGGCGCGCAACGTATGCGAACCAACACCGCGATCGGAGCACGAACGTGACCGAGATAATGGATAGTGGCGTTGTGGCGCCCGGACCCAAGGGTGATTGCGGGTGCGGTTGCAACGGCCAAGGCGACTGCGCGAACGAAAAAACACACGCGAAGAAGGGTCTGGACCGGAACCGCCGCTCGCTGCTCGTCGGCGCCGGAACGGTCGCCTTCGTGTCGACGCTGGTCAATCGGCGTGCCTTCGCGGCGGGCGCGTGTGATCCGGTCTCGACCGCGATGTCGATGAACGCGTCGGTCAGCGACCCGAAATCGAGCTGCACCGGCCTCTCCGCGACGTTCTGGCAAAACCATGTCGGTTGTGCCGGCGCGGCGCTGGGCTTCACTCCGTCCTGGCTCAGCAACGACTATACGCGCGAGCTCACGATTTTCCTCAAGTCGTCGACGCTGGGCAGCCGTTTGACCAATCTTCACACGATCGACCCGCAATGCGCGACCCAATCGTTCGGTCATGCGTTCACCAATCCGGGGAGTGACGCCAGCCATTGGGCGTGCGCGATCCTCAACGCGATGTCGCCGACGCTCAATCGCAGCTACGGCTACACCCTCATGGGGCTGAACGACGCCATCAACAACGCCTACAAGCAGAACGTGCCGTGCTCGATGATCCTGGCCGCGCTCATAACACTCGAGAGCGACGCCGGATCGGCAAGCACCGGATGCGCGAACCTGACCCTCAGTAGCACGGTCAGCTAGGGTTCACGGTCGGGGCGTGCGCTTATGCCGGTGATCTTACGCCCGAGCGTCAGGACGTTGCGAACGCGACGGTTCGATGACGAAGACGTGGTGCTCGACACCTATTCTGGCGAGACACACTGCCTGAACCCGCTTGCGAGCGCGGTGTTCGAGCGGGTGGACGGCATGGACGTGGTCGACCTCCCGTCGCTTTGTGAGATCTTGGCCTTGCCTGGCGCCGGCAAGCCAATTCCGGACTGCACCCCGGAAGGGATCGCGGGCGCGATCGCCTGCCTTCGCGACTTGGGCCTCGTTCGGGTCGAGGTCGATGGGAGCTGACGGATGGCGCATTTGTTCCTGCGCACCGGCCCCTTCACTGTTCATGTCGAGACCTCGTGCGAGGAAGTGATAGACGGAGTGACTCTGCTTTACGACCCGGCCTGCGTGTTGCGACGGCCGGCATTTTGCGACTATCACGTGCAGATTTGGCAGCCCCCGCTGCGCCGCCATTTTCGGCCCCAGGCCGTGTTCCTTTTCGACGGCCATGCGCCGTTTCTGCCCGGGCCCCGGCGGCACGCGTCGCCGATGCTGGAATGGGGCATGAACTGGGTCATCGCGACGACCGCGCACCAGTTCCTCATCGTTCATGCCGCGGTCGTCGAGCGCAACGGCTTGGCCCTCGTGCTGCCTGCGCCGCCTGGCAGCGGAAAGAGCACGTTGTGCGCCGGTCTCGTCTTCCGCGGATGGCGCCTGCTCTCGGACGAGTTGGCGCTGCTGGCCCCGGGCACCGGCCAGATCATCCCGCTCGTCCGGCCGATCAGCCTCAAGAACGAATCGATCGACGTCATTCGCCGCTTTGCCCCAGGTGCGACGATAGGTCCGGCGACCATGGGCTCGACCAAGGGTACGATCGCACTGGTGAAACCGCCGAGTGCGAGCATCGCCGCCATCGACGAGCCGGCCACGCCGCGCTGGATCGCCTTCCCGAGATTTCAATCCGGCGCCGCGCTCGAACTGACGCCGCGATCGAAGGCGAGGACCTTCGTCGAGCTGGGCGAAAGCGCCATGAACTACAACATCCTCGGCGAGACCGGGTTCAACGTCATGTCGGACCTGATCGAGCGATGCGATATCGGCGATTTCGTCTACAGCAACCTCGACGAGGCTGTGTCCTTCTTCACCCGGATCGCCGATGAGGCGATCCCGTTTGCGGAGGCCGGCTCGTGAGCTTGCCCCTGCTTTTGCGCGAACCCGGGCGGATCACGCGGCTGACGCTCGAGGAATGGGATGACGTCATTCCGCAGGCGCGGTCTAGCGGCATTTTGAGCCGTCTTGCCACGCTGGCCCAGGCCGACAAGGATTACTGGGAGCTCCCGGAGCCGCCGCGCCGGCACATGGAGGCCGACCAGCTCTTGGCCGCAAAACACCGCCGCGACGTGCTTTACGAGCTCGACAGGATCTACGAGGTCGTGGGCGGCGTGCTTGGCACGATCGTGCTGCTGAAAGGAGCGGCCTACCTCGCGGCGGACCTGCCGGCCAGCGAGGGACGCACCTTCAACGATATCGACATCCTCGTCCCGGAGGACCGGCTCGGAGCGGTTGAATCATTGCTCCAGCTTGCCGGATGGCGCACCGGCGAGATCCATCCTTACGATGACACTTTCTATCGACGGTGGATGCATCAGATCCCGCCCCTTACCCATGGCGGCCGGCGTACCACGATCGACGTCCATCACAGCCTCGTTCCGCGCACGGCCCGCGTCGGCGCGGTGACCGCCGCCCATCTCATGGGTCGGATCCGGCGCCTTCCCGATCGGCCCGGCTTCGCCGTTCTGGCGCCCGAGGACATGGTCCTTCATTCCGCGACCCATCTTTTCAACGAAGGCGAATTCGGCCGCGGGCTGCGCGATCTGACCGACCTCGATCTGCTGCTCAGCCATTTCGGCAATGCCGGATTCTGGGGATTCTGGCCAAGGCTCGTGCACCGGGCCGAGGGCGTCGGGCTGACCCGTCCGCTGTTCTATGCCTTGAGATATTGCGCGCGCCTGCTCGGGACGGCGGTCCCGATCGAGGTCGAGGAGTCGGTCAGCCGCTTCCGTCCGCCCTGGCCGATCCTGCGGGCGATGGATTTCGCTTTTGCGCGCGCCCTTGCGCCCGACCATAAAAGCTGCCGCGATGGCTGGACCGAGCCGGCGCTGTTCGCGCTCTATGTCCGGTCCCATTACCTCCGGATGCCGCTCCATCTTTTGGTGCCGCATCTCGTGCGCAAGGCGACGCGGCGCGAAGCCTATCATTCGGCGGAGGCATCCGCTTAGAGTGGCGGGGCGAGCCCGCTGATGGGCTATATTCCGTTGGATGTTTCCCTGGATCGACTATCGCGGCCGCTTCTCGCCGTTGCGGGCTTGCGTGTTCGCGGCGCTGTTCGCGCCCGCCATCTATGTGGCCTTGGGCCTCGAGTTCAACTGGCTCGGCTCGCGGCCCTTGACCGAAGCGATCCATCAGCTCGGGTTGTGGACGATCCGGTTCATCTGCATCGCGCTGGCGATCAGCCCGGCGCGAAAGCTTCTGGATTGGCCGCGCCTCATCGAGGTGCGGCGCATGGTTGGCGTCGCGGCCTGCTTCTATGTCCTGGCGCACTTGCTTTTCTATACCATCGACGAGGGATGGGCCCTTGGCACGGTCGCGAGCGAGATCGTCTATCGGATCTATCTCACGATCGGCTTCACGGCGCTCGTCGGGCTCGTCGTCCTGGCCTCGACCTCGACCGACGGGATGGTGCGCCGCTTGGGCCGGCGCTGGCAAAAACTGCACCGCGTCGTCTATCTGATCGCCGTGCTTGCCTGCGTCCATTATTTCATCCAGTCGAAGGCGGATGTGTGGGAGCCGCTATGGATCGCCGGGTTCTTCGTCTGGCTCATGGGCTGGCGGGCATTGGATCATTTCGCCCCGCGCGGCAGGCAGGTGCCGCTGTGGCAATTGGCGCTGTGGTGCGTCGGCGCCGCCGCCATCACGGGGTTCGGCGAGGCGATCTATTACGTCGTGTCGCTGGGCGCGCCGTTTGCGGCCTTCATCGGTGCCAATTTCTCGACCGATGCAGGCGTGCGCCCGTCCTGGATCGTGCTGGGCGTGTCGCTTGCGGTCATTCTCGTTGCCGCGGTGCGGCGGTTCACCGGCCCCCGCGCTGCTTCGCCAGCACGTAGTCGAGCTTCTGCCGTGCGAGGCGCTTGAGCTCGGCCTCTCCGGCCGCCGGATCGCCGACGATGACCGCCTCGGCGCCGGTCGCCGGATCGACCGCGGTGACTTTGACCGCGGTACCGACGCGGATCATCTCGAAGATCGTCTCGCCCTGAGCCGCCATGCCGCTAGAATAGCCCGCCCGGCCCGCGATCCGCCATCCCAAGGGAGCGACCATATGACCTCACAACCCGCCCGTGAGCGCGAAAAAAGCGCCGACCGGCCGGCCTTCGATTGGCAGGACCCGCTCTATCTCGAAGACCTTCTGACCGAGGAAGAGCGGCTCATCCGCGACAGCGCCCGTGCCTTCGCGCAGGAGAGGCTGATGCCGCGGATCAGGGACGCCTTCCGCGACGAACGGGTCGATCATGACCTGCTGCCCGAGATGGGGCGGCTCGGCTTTCTGGGCGCGACCATATCGGGCTATGGCTGCGCCGGCGCGAGCTATGTGTCCTATGGCCTCGTCGCGCGAGAGATGGAGCGGGTCGATAGCGGCTATCGGTCGACCCTTTCGGTGCAATCCTCGCTCGTCATGCACCCGATCCACGCCTACGGCACCGAGGAGCAGCGCAAGAAATATCTGCCCGGGCTGGCCGCCGGAACGCTCGTCGGCTGCTTCGGTCTGACCGAGCCCGACCACGGTTCCGACGCGGGCGGCATGAAAAGCCGCGCGCGCAAGGTCGATGGCGGCTACGTGCTGAAGGGCGCCAAGATGTGGATCAGCAACTCGCCGATCGCCGACGTGATGGTCGTGTGGGCCAAGGACGAGGCGGGCGTGGTGCGCGGCTTCATCCTCGAGCGCGGCATGAAGGGGCTCTCGACGCCGAAGATCGAAGGAAAATTCTCGCTCCGGGCATCGCCGACCGGCGAGATCGTGATGGACGACGTATTCGTGCCCGATGCCAATTACCTTCCCGCGGCGCGCGGGCTCGGCGGCCCGTTCGGATGCCTCGACAATGCGCGCTATGGAATTGCGTGGGGCGCGCTGGGCGCGGCCGAGTTCTGTTGGCACGCGGCACGGGACTATACATTATCCCGCTCGGCGTTCGGACGCCCGCTCGCCGCCAATCAGCTCATTCAGAAGAAGCTCGCGGACATGCAGACCGAGATCACGCTGGGCCTTCACGCCTGCCTGCGGCTCGGCCGGCTGAAGGACGAAGGCCGCGCCACGCCCGAGATGGTGTCGCTCCTCAAGCGCAACTCGACCGGCAAGGCGCTCGACATCGCGCGCGTCGCCCGCGACATGCATGGCGGCAACGGCATCGTCGACGAATACCACGTGATCCGCCACGTGATGAATCTCGAGACCGTCAACACCTATGAAGGGACGCACGACATCCACGCCCTGATCCTGGGCCGCGCGCAGACCGGGATCGCGGCGTTCTAGCCGACCCGCTCGGGCGCGGCGCTCTCCATCTGCGCCGGCCCTCCGCCGGCAAAGGTCCAGAGCGAATGGATCACGTAGCTCGCCAAGGGGTAGAGGACGCCCACCAGGGTAGAGATCACCAGCGCCGACAGATGGAGCCCCTTGTCGCAGCCATAGGCGAACGCCGTCGCAAGGAGGAACAGCACGATCGTGACGATTGTGAACCGGCTCACATGAAGCCCGTGCCGGCCGCTTAGCCGGAAGGTAAAGCTGTGATGCCCGACATAGGAAATCCAGATCGAGCTCGCGAGCGCGATCACATGCGCGACAAAGGGCGAGGCCGGGCCGATCGGCGCGGCGATCAGATTCATGAGGGCGAAATAGGCCGCGGTGGCGGCGATCCCGACCGCGCCGAAACGAGCCGCGCGGGTCAAGTCCAACAGGCGTTCGGAAAGCATCACGGGCGGGAGAGTGCTGCGTTTTGCGCGCGAAGACAACCGACGAAAAAGCGCCGGCCCTCGAGACCGGCGCTTGCCGTCTGACGCCGCGACCGACCTAGGCGGCCGGATTGAACTGCTGCGGCCGCGATCCGACCTCGACCGCGTGGATCCAAAACCGCTCGAGCCGGCGCATCGTCTTGTGTGCGCCGATGAGCTCGTCCGCCTGCACCACACCTTGGGTCAACGCCGCCACGTGGCGCTCATGCATCTTGGCCAGCTTCTGGTGTAGCGCCATGCCCTTTTCCGACAGCCGGACCCGCACCGACCGGCGATCGTGCGGCGAGCGCTCTTGCACGATGTAGCCGTTCTCGAGCATCTTTTTCACGTTGTACGAGACGTTCGAGCCGAGATAGCAGCCCCGCAAGGTCAGCTCGCCGACCGTCATCTCGGTATCGCCGATATTGTTCAGGATCATCGCCTGCACGTTGTTGATGTCGTGCACGCTTTCCTTGTCGAGTTCGAGCTTGACGACCTCGAGGAACTGGCGATGCAGCCGTTCCACGATGGCGATGACGTCAAGATAGGCGGTCTGCATGGCTACCTCGGCGGGTGGCGGAAATCCATACACCCTTACCAAGGAGCCGTTAATGACTGGTTGATGCCGCCCCGTTCGCTAGAAATCGCGCAATAACGGAAAAATCTTTCGCAGATAGGCCGGAATTGGCAAGCATTTGATAAAGCGCGGCGGCACCGGCGCCGAGCGGGCTCGGACTGTCCGTCGCCTGGGCCGCCGCCTGCGCGAGCTTCAAATCCTTCAGCATCATGGCCGCCGTGAAGCCGGGCGCGTAGTCCCGGTTCGATGGCGCGGCCGGCACCGGTCCCGGGACCGGGCAATAGCTCGTCAGCGACCAGCACTGACCAGACGATTTGGCGCTCACCTCGAAGAGCTTCTGCCGGTCGAGCCCCAATCGGTCGGCGAGCGCGAATGCCTCCGATACCGCGATCATCGATATGCCGAGGATCAGGTTGTTGCAAATTTTCGCGGCTTGCCCGTTTCCCGAGGGGCCGGCATGGATGATGGTCTTGCCCATCGATTGAAGCACCGGTTCGGCCCGCGCGAAGGCGGCGTCGCTGCCACCGACCATGAAGGTAAGGCTCGCTGCGGCCGCCCCCGCAGTACCGCCCGAGACCGGTGCATCCAGCATGTCGAAACCCCGTCCGGCCGCCAACAAAGCGACGCTGCGCGCCGTCGCGACATCGATGGTGGAGCAGTCGATGAGGAGCGCGCCGCGCGGTGCCGCCGCGAGAAGGCCGCCCTCCCCTTCATAGACGTGTCGCACCTCGGCACCCGCCGGCAGCATGGTGACGACCGCTTCGGCCCCGGCGACCGCAGCGGCGGCATCGGCGGCACGGGTGCCACCCGCGGCAGCGAGCCGATCGAGCGACGCCGGCACGAGATCGAAACCCCTCACTGCGTGGCCGGCCTTCACGAGATTGCCTGCCATCGGCCCGCCCATATTGCCGAGCCCGATGAAGCCGATCCGCATCGCGCGCTCCCTTCTCCCACATGGTCCGCCGCCCGGCAGCACGGTAGCATGGCGCCGCTACGGCGGGCAGGGAGCCGCATCCCGATGGGCTGGCGCGGATGGATCGGTGCGGCGCTGCTCGTGCTTTCGACGTCGAGGGCAGGGGCAGCGGATAAAGTGGAAGCAAGCTTCATCGGCGCCCTTTCGGCGCCGAGCTGGCCTTATCTCATCGCGCAAGACAAAGGCTACTTCGCCGAGGCCGAGATCCAATTCGACATATCCTTCGCGCCGAACGCGCCGGGCGTCATGCAACAGCTTGCCGCGGGCTCGGTCGACATGGCGTCGACCGGCGCGGCCGAACCCATCCTTGCCTTTGGCCAGGGCGCGCCGGTCGCGGTGCTGCGCGTCATGGGCCAATCGGCGCCCTACGAGCTCATCGGCAAGAAGGACATCGCAGGGCTCAGGGGTTTGAAGGGAAAGACCGTGATCATCGGCGGTCGGACCGATATCACAGGCATCTATTGGAGCCGCATGGCGGCCGCCGCCGGCCTTGGCAAGAGCGACTACGACCTTATCTTCGGCGGCTCGACCGGCGCTCGGTTTGCGGCGCTGAAGGCCGGCAGCGCCGACGCCGCGATGCTCAATCCGCCGATCAATTTTCACGCCAAGGAACAGGGCTATGTCGTGCTGGCATCGGCGCTCGATTATGCCCGCGACCTGATCTTCGGCGCACTTTCGGTGAACCGCGGCTGGGCCGCCGCGCATGCCGACACGATAAAGCGCCTCGACGCTGCCCTGACGCGCGCGACCCTTTGGTTCGAGGACCCCGCAAACCATGACGAGGCGATCAAGATCATGGTCGCCGCCACCCACTCGACCGCACCGGACGCCGAGGCAAGCTATGATTTCTTCCGCCGCACGGCGTTTTTCGAGACGACCGGCACGGTATCGCTCTCCCGCCTGCAAAATCTGATCGACGCGCAAAAGAAACTGGGCGACGTGCCCCAAACGCTGACAGCGGCGCAGGTCATCATGCCGGGCATCACCGAGACCGGGCCGTGAGCCCTCTCATGCGAAGGACAGCTCGCCGGCGCCGAGCGGCGTGAAATAGGAGTCTATCTCCGCGGCAGACACCTTGTCCCGCGCGGCATGGCGCCAGCGCGGCTTGCGATCCTTGTCCACCAGCACCGCGCGGATCCCTTCATAGAAATCGTCGCCCGCCATGCAATGCTGCGTCATCCGGTATTCAAGCGTCAGCGCAGCCTCGACATTCATGCCGGCGCCCTCTGTCACTTGCCGGAACGTGATCGCCATGCTGATCGGCGAGGCACGGGACATCTGATCATGCGCCTCCTTCGCCCACGCGCCGTCCTCGCGGACGAGCCGCGCCATGATCCCGCCGACGCTGTCCGCCGCGAAGCAGCGGTCGATCGCGTCCTTGAGCGGTGGAAGGGTGGCGGCCCCCGGATCGCCAGCAAAGCGCGCAAGCGTGGTCTCGATCGCGCGTTCGCCGGAATCCTTGGTCAAGGCCTCGGTCAAGGCGCCGACTTTCTCGTGCGGGACGAAATGCGTCGCAAGGCCGCAATAGAGCGCATCAGCCGGCCCTACGCGGGCGCCGGTCAAAGCGAGATAGAGCCCGATGCGGCCGGGACAGCGGTTGAGGAACCGGGTCGCGCCCACATCGGGAAAGAGCCCGATATGAACCTCGGGCATGGCGAAGACGGTGCGCTCGGTCGCGACCCGGAAGCGGCCATTCACGGACACGCCGACCCCGCCGCCCATGGTGATCCCGTCGACGAGCGCGATCGTGGGCTTCGGATAGCGGTGGACGCGCCGGATGAGCCGGTATTCCTCGGCGAAGAACAGCGCCTTGTAGTCATCCGGTCCCGGCGGCTCGCTGCGGGCACGATAGACGGCGACCACGTCGCCCCCGGCGCAGAAAGCGCGATCACCCGCCCCTCGCGTCAGCACGGCCATGACGGAAGGATCCTCGCGCCACGCGAGGAGCGCCGGATCGATCTCACGATACATCTCGAGCGAGATCGTGTTGAGCACCTGCGGCCGGTTGAGCGTGACGATGCCGAGCCCGCCCAGGCGCTCCAAGAGAACGTCGCCGCTCATTGCGCAAGCAGCCGGCGGGCAATGATGACGCGCATGATTTCGTTGGTGCCTTCCAGGATGCGATGGACCCGCAAATCGCGGAGATACCGCTCGAGCGGGAAATCCTTGAGATAGCCGTAGCCGCCATGGAGCTGCAATGCCTCATCGACGATGTGGAAGCAGGCATCGGTGGCAAAACGCTTCGCCATGGCGCAGGCGAGCGTGGCATCAGGATCGGCCGCATCGAGCGCGAGCGCCGCGCGATGGACCATCAGCCGCGCCGCTTCGAGCTCGGTCGCCATGTCGGCGATGCGGAACTGGAGCGCCTGAAACTCAGCGAGCACGCGGCCGAATTGGCGACGCTCGAGCAGAGGGCGGCGGGCGGCTTCGTAAGCCGCACGCCCGCCGCCCAGCGAGCAGGAGCCGATATTCACGCGCCCGCCATCGAGCCCCATCATGGCGATCTTGAAGCCGTCGCCCTCCGCGCCGAGCCGGTTTGCGACGGGAACCCGGCAGCTCTCGAAAATCACGCTCGCCGTCGGCTGACTGTTCCAGCCGAGCTTTTTCTCCTTGCGCCCGAAGGAAAGGCCGGGCGCGCCCTTCTCGACCAGGATGCAGGAGATGCCGCCCGGTCCCGGGCCGCCGGTACGGGCCATCACGGCATAGATGTCGCTCGTGCCGGCCCCCGAGATGAAGGCCTTGCTGCCGTCGAGCACATAGGCGTCACCCTCGCGCACCGCGCGCGTCGCGAGTGAGCCAGCGTCGGAGCCGGAACCCGGCTCCGTCAGGCAATAGCTGGCGAAATGCCGCATGGTCATCAGCGACGGCAAGAAGCGCGCGCGCTGATCCTCGTCGCCGAAGCGGTCGATCATCCAGGCGATCATGTTGTGGATCGAAAGATAGGCCGCGGTCGACACGCAAGCCGACGCCAGCTCCTCGAACACCAACGCCGCATCGAGCCGGCCAAGCCCGCTTCCGCCCGACACCTCGCGGACATAAAGGCCGGCAAAGCCCAGCGCCGCGGCCTTGCGCAACGTGGCGACGGGAAATTCCTGCTCTTCGTCCCACCGCGCGGCGTTGGGCAGAAGCTCATGGTCGGCGAAGGCGCGCGCAGTCGCCTGGATCGCGCGCTGCTCGTCAGAAAGCGAGAAATCCATGCCGGCATGATAGCGCAGGAGCATCCGCGCTGCGATTGCGCCGCCAAGCGGCGCCCCATATCATCATGCCTCACCATGTCTTCACCCCCGCAGCCGATCGGCGCCTATCCGCGCATCCGCATGCGCCGCAACCGTCGCGACGACTGGTCGCGCCGGCTCATGGCCGAGAACGTGCTGACGCCGGCCGACTTCATCTGGCCGGTCTTCGTCCACGACTCGCGCACGGCGCGCGAACCCATTCTGTCGATGCCGGGCGTCGATCGGCTGTCGATCGCCGCCTTGGTCGATGCCGCGGGCGAGGCGCGGGCGCTCGGCATTCCGCTTATCGCGCTGTTTCCGGCGACGCCGCAAAACCTCAAGACGCCGGACGGCGAAGAGGCGGTCAATCCCGAGAACCTCGTCTGCCGGGCGGTCCGGGCGGTCAAAGCGGCCCATCCGGATCTCGGCGTGATGTGCGACGTGGCGCTCGATCCCTTCACCACGCACGGGCATGACGGCGTCGTGCGGCAAGGCCACGTCGCCAATGACGAGACGGTCGGCATCCTGTGTCAGCAGGCGATCGTCCAGGCCGACGCCGGATGCGACGTGATCGCGCCCTCCGACATGATGGATGGACGCGTCGGCCGCATCCGCGACGCGCTCGATCACGCCGGGTTCGAGCATGTGCGCATCCTGTCTTATGCGGCAAAATACGCGTCCGGGTTCTATGGGCCGTTCCGCGACGCGATCGGCTCCAAATCCTCGCTCGGCAAGGCGGATAAGCGGACCTACCAGATGGATCCGGCCAATGGCGACGAAGCGCTGCGCGAAGTGGCGCTCGATCTCGCCGAGGGCGCGGACATGGTCATGGTGAAGCCGGGCATGCCCTATCTCGACATCGTCCGCCGGGTGAAGGAGCGTTTCCTGGTGCCGACCTATGTCTATCAGGTGAGCGGCGAGTACGCGATGCTTGCGGGCGCCATCGAACGGGGCTGGCTCGATGAATCGGTGGTGCTCGAGACGCTCTTGGGAATGAAACGCGCGGGCGCGGACGGGATTCTGACCTATTCCGCGGTAGCGGCGGCCAGGCGCCTCAAGGCCGGCTGAACGCCTGTTCCAAAAACGTGCCGATCGCGAGGTCGTGCCAATTGGCGGTGCGGTCGCGGCCCAAAAACCCCACATGGCCGCCGCTTGGCGCGATCACCGGGAACAGGTGGGAATTGGCGCGCCAATCATGCGCGAGATAGGGCTCGACCGGAACCCAGGGATCGTTTTTGGCGTGGATGACAAGCGTCGGGACCCTGATCCCGTCGAGGAACCGCTTTGCCGAGGTCTTGGCGTAATAATCGTCGGCATCGGCAAAGCCGTTGCGCGGCGCCGTGAAGCCGTTGTCGAAGTCGCGAATGGTGCGCGCGGCACGCACGCGCTCGCGCTCGGTCGCGGTGATCTCCGATATCGCCATCAGCGCCTCGGTGCGGATCTCGCGCATGAGATAGGCTTGATAGGGCGAATTGCGCCATTTCAGCATCCGGATCGATGTCGCCGCGAGATCGATCGGCGCCGACACCGAAACCGCCGCGCGCACCGGCGAGGCGGTGCCGCGCTCGCCCAGGAATTTGAGCAGCATGTTGCCGCCGAGCGAATAGCCCACAGCGGCAATGCCGTTCGCCGTGAGAGCGGGTGGCAGCGCGTCGAGCGCCATGGCCAGGTCCTCGCTGCGGCCGGCATGGTACTGAAGCCGCGACAAGGGACGCGATGGACCCGCGCCGCGCAAATTGAGGCGCAGGACCGTGTAGCCCTGCGCCAGAAGCGACTTGGTGCTTCGCATCACGTTGGCGCTCAGCTCGTCGCCGCTGAGGCCGTGAAGCATGACCATCAGAGGCAGCTCTGCGCGCGGCTCGGCCGGGCGATCGAGCGCCGCCGCGAGCCGGTCGCCGGTGCCGTCACTAAGCGGCAGGATCAGGCGCTCGGGCGCCGCCGAAAGGCGCGGCCGCGGGCGAAGATAGTTGCTGATCGTCTGCAGGTCGCCGCCCCACCAAGGCGCTCGGGGCAAGAAATCCGGCAGCGCCGGCAGGGTCAGACGGGGCGTTTCATCCATGCCGGAAGAAATCGCGGATCAGCGCGATCTGTTCCGCCGCCATCAGCGCAGGCGCGTGGCCAATGCCGGGAAGCTCGACCAGCCTTGCCTTGGGCCCGCGCTCGGTCATGGCGACCGCGTCCTCGTGCCGCAGCAGGTCGGAGTCGGCGCCACGCATCACCAGCGTCGGCGCCTTGATCGCGTCCCAAATGGCCCAAAGGTCGACATCCTTTGGCTCCGTCTGGCGCACCGCGTTGGCGATGCGCGGGTCGTAGTCATAGACATACAGACCGTCGGGCCGGCGCCGCGAGCTCGTAGCGGCAAGCCTGTGCCACTCGCCGTCGCTCAGCGGCCCGAACGGCGCCGCGATGCGCCGGAAATTAGCCTCGAGCGCGGCAAGATCGGGAAAGGCGACGTCGGCCCCGACATACTCGGAGAGGCGCTTCAGCGAGGCGGCGGTGATAAGCGGGCCGACATCATTCAGGACCAGGCGCCGGATCGGCGTCCCCGGCATCGCCGCCAAGAACATCCCGACGATGCCGCCCATCGATGTGCCGACCCAATCGATCTCGGCCAGGTCATATCGGGTCAGAAGCTGCGCCACCGCGCCGAGATAGGTCGGATAGGAATAATCCTCCGCCAGATCGAACCGGTCGCTGGCCCCGCGGCCGGGCATATCGGGGCAGAGGACCGTCGCATCCTCCGACAGCGTTTGGGCCAGGACATCGAAGTCGCGCCCGTTGCGGGTCAGGCCATGGACACAGACGATGGTCCGGCCACCCACGCGCCCCGGCCACACGACGAAGCCCATGCGGTAAAAGCCATGGGGTCCCAGGCAAAGCAGCGCATGCTGGTCCATGCGCGCCAATCTCCCGCAATGGCGGCGCCCGCGCAAGCGATTGCCGCTCCGTTACCGGTGCGGTAGGAACCGCGCTTGCGCAAGGACCAAGGGGATCGAGCGATGGCCGTACGCGGGCCGCTTTCAGGCATTGTCGTGGTCGACTTGTCGCGCATTCTCGCCGGGCCCTATTGCACCATGCTGATGGCCGAGATGGGCGCGCGAATCATCAAGGTCGAGCCGCCCGGAACCGGCGACGACGCCCGCGCCTATGGCCCCTTTCGCAACGGCGCGTCGACCTATTTCGCGTCGGTCAATCGCGGCAAGCAGTCGATCGCACTCGATCTGAAAGCCGCCAAGGACCGCGCGACGTTCGAGCGTCTTCTGGAAAAGGCCGATGTGGTGGTGGAGAATTTCCGGCCCGGCACGATGGAAAAATTCGGCTATGGCTGGGAGAGCCTGCACCCGCGCTATCCGCGCCTCATCTATGCGGCGGCATCGGGATTTGGCCACACCGGCCCCTATTCGCGCCACCCCGCCTATGACATGGTGGTACAGGGGCTGGGCGGCATCATGAGCATCACGGGATATCCCGACGCGCCGCCCGCGAGGGTCGGTATGTCGATCGGCGATATCGGTGCCGGGCTCTATACCGCGATCGCCGTCAATGCCGCGCTCTTCCATCGCGAGCGGACGGGCGAAGCCACCAAGATCGATATCGGCATGCTCGATTGCCAGGTCGCGCTCATGGAAAACGCGGTGATGCGCTATACCGTGATGGGCGAGATACCCGGGCCCTTAGGCGCGCGTCATCCAACCATCACGCCGTTCCAGGCGCTCGCCACCAAGGATGGCAATATCATCATCGCGGCCGGCAATGACGGACTGTTCCAGAAGCTCTGCGCCGCGATGGGGCGCGGCGATCTTGCCACCAACGCGCTTTATGCAAGCAACGACCTTCGGCTCCAGAACCAGCCGCGGCTCCAGGACGATCTCGAGCAGACGTTGAAGCTGAAGACGACTGCCCAATGGATCGCGATCCTGGAGGCAGCCGGAATTCCGTGCGGACCGATCAACAACGTGGCACAGACCTTGGCGCATCCGCAGGTCGAGGCGCGCAACATGCTGATCACGGTCGAGGACAAGGCCGCCGGTACGCTGAAGCTTGCCGGCAACCCGCTCAAAATGTCGGCCTTCGCCGACCCGCCGACGCGAGACCCCGCGCCCGCACTGGACGCCGACCGCGAATCGATCCTGCGCGAACTGGGACTTTAGGGCGAGAGCCAAGGAGGAGACGCGATGCCCGGCAACCGCTTGGAGCCAGTGCTCGATCCGCGCGCGCTGGCGCGCCAGCTCTCGAACAAGCTGCTCATCGACGGCGCGCTGGTGCCGGCGGCCTCCGGCCGCACCTTTCCCGTCATCGATCCGGCGACGCAGGAACATGTCGCCGACGCGGCCGAGGGCGCCGCCGCCGATGTCAATCACGCGGTGCAGGCGGCGGCCAAGGCACAAAAGGCCTGGGCCAAGCTCGCGGCACGCGAGCGCGGGCGGCTGGTGCAGGAGTGCGGCCGGCTCCTCAACGACCATGTCGAGGAATTGGCGCGCCTCATCACGCTCGAGACCGGCAAGGCGATCCGCACCGAAAGCCGTGTCGAGGCCGGGGTGTTCGCGGACGTGCTGGTCTTCTATGGCGGGCTCGGCTCGGAACTTAAGGGCGAAAGCGTGCCGTTCAAGCCGGGCTCCATCACTCTGACCCAGCGCGAGCCTTTGGGCGTGGTGGGCGCGATCATCCCGTGGAACGTCCCGCTGTTGCTGATGGCGCTCAAGATCGCGCCGGCGATGGTCGCGGGAAATGCCGTGGTCGTGAAATCGGCCGAAGAGGCGCCGCTCGCGGTTCTGCGCGCGTGCCAGGTTATGAATCAGGTCCTGCCGCCCGGCATCCTTAACATCCTGTCGGGAGATGGGCCGACCTGCGGCGCGCCCCTCGTGCAGCACAAGGGCGTCGGCAAGGTCACGTTCACGGGCTCGGTCGAGACCGGGAAGATCGTATACGCGGGTGCGGCCGAAAAGCTGATCCCGGTTACGCTCGAGCTCGGCGGCAAGAGCCCGATGATCGTGATGGGCGATGCCGATCTCGACAAAGCGGTCGAAGGCGCGGTCATCGGCATGCGCTTCACCCGCCAGGGGCAAAGCTGCACGGCCGCGAGCCGCATCTTCGTGCAGGAGCCGATCCACGACGCCTTCCTCTCGCGTCTTAAGGCAAAAGTAGACGCGATGAAGATGGGCGATCCGCTCGACGAGGCGACCGACATCGGCTCCATAATCTCGAAGCCGCAATTCGAGAAGGTGCAAGCCTATATCCGGCTGGGCGAGGCGGCGCCTGGCGCGCGGGCGCTGCGCTGCTCCGCCATGCCCGAGGACAAGCGCCTTGCGCGCGGCTATTTCGTGCAGCCGGTGATCTTCACCGGCATCTCGAACGATCATCGGGTCGCGCGTGAGGAGATATTCGGTCCGGTCACCTGCCTCATCCCGTTCAAGGACTATGAGGATGCGATCGCGCAGGCCAACGACACCGAGTACGGGCTTGCGGCGACGATCTGGACCCGCGACCTCAAAACCGCGCTCGACGCGACCCAGCGGCTCGAAGCGGGCTTGGTGCAGGTGAACCAGAACATGGTGGTTCAGGCCAACATGTCCTATGGCGGCGTCAAGCAGTCCGGCCTTGGCAAGGAAGCTTCGCTCGAAGCGATGCTGGAGCACTTCACGCACAAGAAGACGATCATCGTCAATCTGGCCTGATGTTCCGTCTTCGTTGGCTGGCAATCTTCGGACTGGCGGTCGTTGCGCTGCTGGTCGTTGCCGCCGCGTCCGGATTTTTTTGGCTGCGCACGTCGCTGCCGGTGGAGAACGGCGCCCTTGCTCTTGCGGGGCTCCAGGGCACCGTGAGCGTGACGCGCGACCGCTATGCCATTCCCACCATCAAGGCCGAAAGCGAACACGACGCCGATTTCGCGCTTGGCTTCGTCCATGCGCAAGACCGCCTCTTCTCGATGGACATGATGCGGCGCTATGGCGAGGGACGGCTCTCGGAAATTTTCGGCGCGCAAACGCTCGGCATCGACGAGACAATGCGGGTGCTGGGCCTTTATCGTGCCGCCGAGGCGCAATATGCGGTGCTGTCGCCCACGGTGCGCGCGGCTCTCGACGCCTATGCCGACGGCATCAACGCCTACCTCGCGACGCATGAAGGGGCGTGGCCGCCCGAATATTATCTGCTGGGATTCCGACCCGAGCCGTGGCGCGCGGTTGACTCGTTGGTCTGGGAAAAGCTTATGGACCTCGAGCTCAGCGCGAATTTCCGCGCCGAGCTCACGCGGGCACGATTGCTGACGCGGCTATCGCCCAACGATCTGGCCGTGCTTTATCCCGCCTATCCAAAGGACGGTCCGGTGACGCTCGCCGCGGAGCAGGCAATGCTGAAAGGCCTGCCGCTCGATGCTCTTTATGCGGCGCTGCCGGCGAGCGTCGGACCCGAGGCCGCGTCCAACAACTGGGTCGTCGACGGCAAGCATTCGCAATCGGGCAAGCCGCTGCTCGCCAATGACCCGCATCTCGATTATTCGGCCCCCGGCATCTGGTATCTCGCGCGGATCGAGACGCCGCAGGGAACCCTTGCAGGGGCGACGGCGCCCGGCAATCCGTTCGTCATCATCGGACACAACGACCACATCGCCTGGGGCTTCACCACGACGGGCGGCGATGTCGAGGACCTGTTTGTCGAGAAACCCGATCCCGCCCATCCCGACCGCTACCTGACGCCCGAAGGGTCCGCGCCCTTTACCGTGCGGCAAGAGCGGATCGGCGTCCGCGACGGAACGGCCGTCGTGCTGCACGTGCGCGAGACACGGCATGGGCCGGTCATATCCGACCTTGCGAGATATCAGGTCGGCGACGACATGCTGGCGCTATCGGCCACATGGCTCGACAACGACGACAAGACGCCGCAAGCGATCCACGACATGGACGAAGCGGGCAACTGGCAGGATTTTCTCGCCGCGCTCCGCAATTGGGTCGCGCCCGAGCAGAACATCGTCTATGCGGACACCGCCGGCAATATCGGCTTCATCGCGCCCGCCCGCATCCCCGTTCGCAAGAGCGGCGACGGCCGGTTGCCGGCGCCCGGGTGGACCGGTGCGGCCGACTGGACCGGCTGGGTACCGTTCGACGGCCTGCCGCACGGCTTCAATCCGGCGTCCGGGCGCTTTGTCACTGCCAACAACAAGATCGTTCCGGACGATTACCCCTACCTCATCACGCGCGACTGGGAGGCCCCCTACCGCGCCGAGCGCATCGGCGAGCTGCTCGACGCGACGCCGGTTCAGTCGCCAGCATCGAGCGCGGCCATTCAGTTCGACGACCTGTCGCTCGCGGCGAAGGCGCTGTTGCCCACCCTGCTCGAAGCGACGCCGCGGACTGGTCCCACGGGCCCTTGGCTCGACGTTTTGCGGCGCTGGGATGGGCGGATGGACCGGGCAAGGGTCGAGCCGCTCGTCTTCGTCGCGTGGGAAAGAGAGCTCGTGCGTGAGCTGGTAAGCAAGCGCCTCGGGCCGATGTTCCCCGCCTATTGGAGCCTGCGCCCCGATACGGTCTCGCTCATCCTGACGCAGCACAAGGACTGGTGCGGCGGCGACTGCGGACCGGTTCTGTCGACCTCGCTTGCCACCGCCATCACCGACCTAGCCAAGCGCTATGGCAGCGATCCCGGGCGGTGGCGCTGGGGCCTGGCGCACGAAGCGGCCTTCACCAGCGCCATCTGGGCGAACGTGCCGGTGATCGGGCGGTGGTTCGACCTCGCCGCGCCCGCCGACGGCTCCGACAACACGGTGAACGCAGGCGGCATGTTCATCGGCGACGAGGAGGCGCCGTTCCTCGACCGGCATGGGCCGGGCCTGCGCATGATCGTCGACATGGCGGCGCCCGGTTCCGCGCGCTTCGTGATCGCGCCGGGGCAGTCCGGAAACCCGCTGTCGCGGCACTGGGGCGATCTGGTGCGGGCCTGGCAGGCGGGGGGCATGATCACCCTCGGCGGTGACGCGAGCGGCGGCGTCCTTACCCTGACGCCAAAACCGGGGTCTTGAATCGCCCCGCAATCTGCGCGTCAATAGCGCGTCCATCCGCCACGGGAGCGTTCAGATGAAGCTGGCATATTTCAACGATTTCAAACTTGGCGTCATCAAGGGAGACACCGTCGTCGACGTGTCAGCCGTGGTGAAAGATATCCCCCACACGGGGCCGCATAACCTCATCAACGGACTGATCGAGCGCTTTTCGGACTATCGCCGCGCGCTCGAAGACGCGACCCAGCAGGGCACCGGCGTGCCGGTCGGATCGGTCAAGTTCCGCTCGCCGCTGCCGAAGCCCGGCAACATCGACTGCATGGCCGTCAACTACATGGAAGACGGGACCCGGTCCGAGCCCGCCCCCATCAACGGCTTCCACAAGTCGGGCAACGCCGTCATCGGCTGCGACGACACGATGATCCTGCCGGACGTACCCGCCAGCATCTTCGAGGGCGAGGCCGAGATGGCGCTCGTCATCGGCAAGAAGGCGAGCAACGTGTCGGCCGCCAACGCGATGGACTACGTCTTCGGCTATTGCAACTTCATCGACGGCTCGGCGCGCAGCCTGAAGCCCGACGGCAACACGTTCTACCAGATGAAGTCGCGCGAGACCTTTGCGCCGATGGGCCCCTATCTCGTCACCAAGGACGAGATCCCCAACCCGCAGAAGCTCCAGGTGCGGCTCTGGAACAACGGCAAGCTTATGCAGAACTACAACACCGACGACATGGCGCATAAGATTCCGCGCTGCGTCGAATGGGTGAGCTCGCTCCACACGCTCGAGCCCGGCGACGTGCTGGCCACCGGCACCAACCACCGCGGCCTCAATGCGTTCCAGGACGGCGACCTGATCGAGCTCGAGGTCGAAGGGCTCGGCCGGCTGCGGTTCAAGGTTCGCGACGACCTGAAGCGCACCTGGGGCCGCGACACAAGGCTCGAGCATGCCAACAAGAAGCTCGAAGGCGTGCACACCCCGCAACTCACCGGCAAGTACGCGCCCGCCAAAAAATAGACGCGCCCCTCGCGGCGGAGGTCAGGACCGCAGATGCGGCATGACCTCCGCGGCGAAGCGCTCCATGCTGCGCCGCGCCCGCTCGTCCGACAGCGTGCCGAACTGAAAGAGCCCGATCAGGATGTTCATCCCGGTCGCCTCGCGCATGCGCTCGATGCCCGCAAGCACGGTCTTGGCCGAGCCAACAAGGGCCACGCCGTTTGCGAGCAAATGCTCCATCGACATGAAATTGTCGCGCGTCGCGAAGCTTTGCCGGTTGCGGAAGAACGCCTTCATCGATTGCTGCGAGGTATAGCCGGGCGGGATCAGCATCTCGCCCGTCATGCGCAGATAGTTGTTGAAGAGCGTCTCCAGGCCGGCCTTTGCCTCCTCGCGCGCCCGCTCGTCCGTCTCGGCGACATAGATGGGCGCGGCCCAGCCAAGCTGGTCGCCCGACGGCTCGTAGCCATATTTCCGAGCCTGATCGCGATAGCCGTTGAGGTAGCGGGTCACCAGCTCGCCCGGCGAGAAGGTCACAAGGAACGGATATTTCCGATCAGGATGCGACGCCCACGCGACCGTCTCGCTCGATCCCTGCGACGGGATCCAGATCGGCGGATGCGGCTGCTGATACGGCCTGGGCCAGAGATTGACGTAACGGATATTGAAGTTCTCGCTATCGAAGCTCCAGGGACCCGGCTCGGTCCAGGCGCGCACGATAAGGTCGTGCGCCTCGTGGAACCGCTCGTGCGAGAAGAAGGGATTGGTGCCGGAGGAATGATACTCGGCGCCGATGCCGCGCACGAAGCCGGCGATGATGCGGCCGCGCGACATGTTGTCGAGCATCGCATATTCTTCCGCGACGAAGATCGGATTGTTCTGCAGCGGCAGAGCGCGGCCGAGGATCGCGATCTTGGCCTTCTTGGTGCGCTGGATCAACGCGGCGGCAATGAGGTTGGGCGCCGGCATCATGCCGTAGGCGGTCTGGTGATGCTCGTTGACGCCGATGCCGTCGAACCCCAGCGTCTCGCCATAGACGAGAAGGTCGATGTGGCGCTCGTATTCATCGGCGCCCTTCACCGGGTCGTAAAGGCTGTTGGGCAGCACGACCCAGGCCGAGCGCGCCTTCGCCGCCGCGTCGAGATCGAGCGGCCGATAGGGCATCAGGTGGAAAGCGAGAAGCTTCATCGTGATGCCTCCTTCAGGAACGCGCGGATCTCGGCGATGACGTTGTCCGCCTTCTCGACATGGGGGGCGTGGCCGCATTCCTCGACCATCACGAGCCGCGCCTGCGGCAACCGCTCTACCCAAAGATCGGCATATTGCCAGGGGAAGACCTTGTCCTGGCGGCCCCACACGACGAGCGTCGGCAGTTTCAGCCGGTGCAGCCATTTCTCGAGATCGGGGTTGAACCAGCGCGGCTGCCAGCCGAACTTGGTCGAGGTGAAGCGGTTCTTGAGCATCACGTCCATCTGCGCCTCGGTCGGCTTGATGGCGAGCATCCGTTCCGCCATCGCCTGATCGTGCCAGATGTTCCTTACCGTCTCCTCGGGACCCCAGATGAAGAGGTCGCCCGAAGGCAGTCCCTTCACGCGGATGCCCGCCGCCGACATGAGGGTGAGGCTCTTGAGGCGCGAGCGGTCGCGGATGGCAATCTCCGCGGCGAGCCATCCGCCCAGCGAGTGTCCGATCAGATGGAATTTATCGAGCCCCATCTCCTCGACGAAATCGAGATAGAACATCGCAAGGTCCGGGATGTTGCGGATCCACGCGGGATCGTCCGACCCGCCGAAGCCTGGATGCTCCGGCACCCAGACCTCGAACCCGTCGGCGATCGCGTCGAAGAATGGCAGCCATTGCATGAGCCCGTTCGCGCCGTGGAGGAACAACACGGGCGGCCCCTGCCCCACCCGATGCAGCTTCACGGCGACGTCCCGGATCGTGACCGTCGAGACCTGAGCCGGCATGTTTCAGTCCCTCCTCTAGGCAACCTCAGCGGGTCGGGCCCTTCGTAAAGGGCACGCGCCATTTTCTAGACAATTGATAATCGCCGTGCGGCGTCGCGTTCCTTTCCTCGCCGTGAAATCGCAACCCGCTCCGCCAACCGAACCATACTGTACCATATTTGCGTTCATTTTTCAAGGGCGCTATTCGCCGGGCCCCACCGGCTCCGTCGCCGGATAGTCGTAGGCGGCCGAAGATCGCACGCCGGAGAAAGTGTATCCCAGATGCCGCTCGATCGGCAGGTCGATCCACGGCGTGTTCTTGGCAGGATCGCGGACCACGCCCAGCGGGTCCTCGCCGGTCGCGACGCGCTCCATCTGCTGCAACAAGGTCTCGCGATAGAGGACCACGCCGCGGTCGCTGCGGCCGAGATGCTCCTGCGCATGATCGGTGACGGCGCCCTGGGTGATCATCACCATCATGTCCTGCGCGTTCAATTGTTCCGGAATGAAATCGCCCGCCGGCGTGCACCAGGGATTGTCCCAGACCGGAACCTCGCCCTGTGCCGGCTTGCCCGCCGCGCGGCGGCGGCTGTTGTACCAGTAATAGGTCGTGTGCGTGTCGTCGACCGGCACGCGGAGCTGATATTGCACCCAGTCGGTGCCGCCATAAGCGACCATGGCGTGGCCCGGAAAGATTTGCGGATGCCCGACGGTCCATTCCTGTGAATCCTCGCTGTCGCCTTCCCAGAGCCGCCGCTTGTTGATGCCATACTCGAACACGTCGAACGCGATCTCCTTGTGCCTGCGCACCTTGATCGGCGGCAGGCCTTTGCGCTTGTTGACATAGTCGGTGTAGCGCATGTGCAGATATTCGATGTGCAACGGGTCCATCGTGTTTTCCGCGATCTGAAGCCAATTGCAGGGCATGTGGCTCAAGCCGACATCCTTGTCGTAATCGTCGCGGACCATGAACTCCCAGCGCGGCAGAAGCGGCGCCGGCACGGGTCCGAGATAGGTCCATAACAGGCCGCCCATCTCCTCCACCGGATAGGAGGCGACCCTGATCTCGTCCTTCATGCGGCTCTTCGGGTCCTCGGCCGGCTGATCGATGCAGCGTCCGTCGAGCGCGTATTTCCAGCCATGATAGGCGCAGCGGATGCCGCCTTCCTCGGCCATCCCGCACGCGAGCGAGGCGCCGCGATGCGGGCAGCGTTCCGCCACGAGGCCGTAGGCACCATCATCGGTGCGGAACAATGCCAGCTTTTCGCCAAGAAGCGTCACGGCCTTCACCGGGTCGCTCTTCAGGGCCAAGACCGGCGCGACCGGGTACCAGAAGCAGCGGAGATAGCGCCCCATCGGCGTGTCACGCCCAACACGAGTCAGCTCCTTGTATCGCTCGTGCCTTGGCCGCGCGGCGTCTTGCGTGTCCATCGCGTGTGTCCTTCGTCGGTTCGCGAGGATGTGATCGCGTTTTGGCCGCCGTGACAAGCGTTGATCCGTGGCAGCCGACGCGGCCCGGGGATAGAGGGTGTTTCCTTGGTCGCGACATATGGTCTAGGCTTGCGTTCGCAGGCACAGTGGGAGGCAGTTCATGTCCACGATCACGCTCGACGGCGCGTCCGGTTTTCTCGTGAAGGCCGAGAAGGCGAAGGGCGGAGTCCTCCTTCTGCCGACCATCTATGGCGTCAACAAGGATGCGCGCGATTATGCGGCGGCCTTGGCGCATCTGGGCCTCAGCACGCTCATCTGGGATCCGTTCGCGGACGAGCCCGAGGCGAAGACGCCTGAGGCCGCGATCAAGCGATCCGCCAGTCTGCGCGACGGACCGTCGATGGACGCGGCCTCCATCTGCATCGACTTCATGATGGACGAGCTGCGCCTTGATTCCATCGGCACGCTGGGCTTTTGCCTGGGCGGGCGTTACTGCCTGATGCTGGCGGCGCGCGAAGAGCGGATCGGCGCCTGCGCGTCGATCTATCCCACCGTCCACGTGCCGAAGCTGCCGCATCAGGAAGAGGACGTACTGTCGCGCGCGGCGGAAATCGAATGCCCGGTGCTGCTGGTCTATCCGGGTCAGGATCACATCACCTCGAACGACACGTTCGGCCAGCTTCAGGCTCAGCTTCAGCGACGGCACGCGCCGACCTCGATCCTGCTTTATCCGCATGCCGATCACGGCTTCTTCCATACCGAAGGCGTCGAGAACGAAGCCGCCACGCGACAATCGGCGCCGCAGATCAACGCGTTCCTTCGGGCGTGTCTTGGCTGACCCCATTTTGCGGCCCGTATCGCCGTTGCGCCCTTCAACTTCGCTGCGCTTCGCTCAGGGTGAGGATGTTGATGGGATGGCATCAGGAACGAACCTCATCCTGAGCGAAGCGCCAAAGGCGCGCAGTCGAAGGACGCTCGGCCGAACTCCAGCGTGCGGGTCCTGAATGGCCGAAAACCGGAATTCGCTGCGCTTCGCTCAGGGTGAGGATGTTGATGGGATGGCATCAGGAACGAACCTCATCCTGAGCGAAGCGCCAAAGGCGCGCAGTCGAAGGACGCTCGGTCGAACTCCAGCATGCGGGTCCTGAATGGCCGAAAACCGGAATAGGCCTGGTTTCGCCACGCGCGGCATCCACGCGGGGCAGTCGCCCGATCCATCAACCGGCGCGATCATGCCGCCGATCTATCAGACCTCGACCTTCGTGCAATCAAGCCCGGGCGTGCATAAAGGGTACGAATATGCCCGCACGCACAACCCGACGCGCATGGCCTATGAGCGCTGCATCGCCGACCTCGAGAACGGCACGCGCGCCTTCGCCTTCGCGTCCGGCCTTGCGGCGGAAGCGACGGTGCTCGACCTCCTCGAAGCCGGCAGCCACATCATCGCGTCGGAAGATCTTTACGGCGGGACGTGGCGACTCTTCACCCGGGTGCGCGGCCATTCGGCAGGGCTCGAGACGAGCTATGTCGATCCGCGCGACCGCGCCGCGCTCGAAGCGGCGATCGGGCCGCGCACCCGTATGATCTGGGTCGAGACGCCGACCAATCCGCTGTTGCGGCTCGTCGATCTCGAGATGGTCGGAAAGGTCGCGCGCGACCGCGGCATCATCGCGCTCGCCGACAACACGTTCGCAAGCCCCTCTGTGCAGCGCCCGCTCGAGGCGGGATTCTCGCTGGTGCTGCATTCCGCGACCAAATATCTCAACGGTCATTCCGACATGGTGGGCGGCGTCGTTGTGGTTGGCGAGAATGCGGAACTCGCGGACCGCCTCACCTTTCTTCAGAACGCGGTCGGCGCGATCGCCGGGCCGTTCGACAGTTTCCTGGCGCTGCGCGGCCTCAAGACCCTGGCGCTGCGGATGGAGCGCCATTGCGCCAACGCCCTCGCGGTCGCCCAGCATCTCTCCCGGCATCGGCGCGTCCGGCGCGTCCATTACCCGGGTCTCGAAAGCCATCCGCAGCATGCGCTGGCACGCCGCCAGATGAACGGGTTCGGCGGCATGGTCACGGCCGAGCTTGACGGGGGGCTTGCCGAGACGCGGCGCTTTCTCGAACGGGTCCGCATCTTCGCCCTGGCCGAGAGCCTCGGCGGCATCGAAAGCCTGATCGAGCATCCCGCGATCATGACCCATGCGTCCCTTCCGCCCGACCGCCGCCTGGCGCTCGGGATCGGCGACAGCCTCGTGCGTTTGTCGGTCGGGATCGAAGACGTCGCCGACCTGATCGCCGATCTCGACGAGGCGTTGGGGTGAACGCTATCCGGGTTGGTATTGGTCGTCGCTGACCTGTTCCATCCATTCTACGACGGCGCCTGCATCGTCATGTTCCTGGATGGCGATATGCGTCATCGCCGTGGTCGGGGCCGCGCCATGCCAGTGCTTTTCCTTGGGCGGAATCCAGACCACGTCGCCAGACCGAATTTCCTCGACAGGGCCACCCCAACGCTGCACCCGTCCGCAGCCGGCCGTTACGATCAATGTCTGACCCAGGGGATGTGCATGCCAGGCCGTGCGCGCGCCCGGCTCGAATGTGACGCTGGCGCCGGTTGCGCGAGCCGGTTCCGGCGCCTGGAACAGCGGGTCCACGCGGACCGTCCCGGTGAAATATTCCGCGGGTCCAGTGCCCGAGGGTTGAGAGCCATTTCTCCTGATCTCCATCGTCAGTCTCCTTCTGTGGGGCAAGAGGTGCGTGATCCCGTTCTCATGATGCGGATCAGAACGATCGCCGCGCACAGCACCATCAGCGCACTCGCAAGGAACACGGAGTTGAGGCCGGCACCGGCGGCGAGCAGTCCAAGCAACGGATTGGCGGTTCCAAGCGTCAGATCGATGAAAGCGGTGTAGGCGCCCATGGCTAAGCCGCGGCTTTGCGGCGGGACCCGAGACACCGCCTCGATCCCAAGCCCAGGATAGACGAGCGCATAGCCGAGGCCCGTGAGCGTGACACCCGCGACCGCGAGGCTCGACGACGGCGCGAGCCAGATCACGACGAGCCCCACGGCTTCCATCAGCACCGATACCAGCGCCACCTTGGCGCCGCCCACCCGGTCAGGAACGTGGCCAAAGGCGATGCGCATCGCCATGAAGGCGCCCGCAAATGAGCTCATGGCCAGCCACACGGGCGTCCACCCGCGATCGGCGAAAAGGAGCGTGATGAAGGTGGTAATCGCGCCGAAGCCGAGGCTGCTGAAGGCAAGCCCGATGCCTGGAAGAAAAACCGCGCCGAGGACCGTCGCGAGAGAAGGCTGAGCACGGGGAATGGGTGCCACCGCGCGAAGCGGCAGGATCAGGAGCAGTCCCAAGAGCGGCACCCCGACCGTCACCCAAGCGATCGCCTGGAACCCATAGGTCGCATAAAGGGCGATGCCGACCGGTGCACCGACGGCGAAGGCCGCGTAGAGCGCCGTTCCGATCCAGGCGATGACCTTGCCCGAGTTATGCGCGGCGACGAGCGCCAGGCCCCAGCTCAGTACGCCCGTGATGATGAAGCTCTCCGCACCCCCAAGAAGCGCGCGCCCCAGCACAAGAATCGCGACCGAAGCGGCCGGCGCCTCGACGAACCTGAGCGAGGCGAGATAAAGGAGACCCGCTGCCGATGCGGCCACAAGACCGGCAGCAACGGCGCGCTTGGCGCCGCGGAGATCGGCGTAGCGGCCCGACCAGATCCGCGACACGAGCGAGGCCGCAAACTGGCTACCCGAGACGAGGCCCACGACAAAAGTGCCGAGGCCAAGCCCCTGATGGACATGGAGCGGCAGCACGGGGATCGCAAGCCCGGTGACGAGGAACACGAACCCGACCACCGCGATGAGCGGCAGCAGGGCGACCACCACATCCGAGGTGGTGATCGCGTCGGGTCGCGTCAGAGTGCCAGAGGTGTGCATTGCCGTTCTCTCGGTGTTGCCGCAATCCAGCCGACGCCCCGGCCGGCCTCGCCCGACATGTAGAAAGGCGCGGCTTTCGCGATTAGGCGCTAAAATCGGCATGCACTTATGAACTGGGCACAGCAATGGACCGTGGCCACCTCGACGACCTCGTCGCCTTTCTCGCCATCGGCGAGGAGCGCAGCTTCACCAAAGCCGCCGCGAGGCTCGGCCTTTCCCCATCGGCTTTGAGCCACGCAATCCGCGGGCTCGAAGCGCGCCTCGGGGTCCGGCTACTCACGCGCACCACGCGCAGCGTGTCGCCCACGGAAGCGGGCGAACGGCTTCTGCGCGTGATCGGTCCCCGGTTCGAGGAGATCAACGCCGAGATCGAGGCGGTGAGCGCCCTTCGCGAGACGCCGTCCGGCACCATTCGGGTCACGGCGACGGATTATGCCGCCGACACGATCCTGTGGCCGAAGCTCACGCCGCTTCTGCGCCAATACCCCGACATCAAAGTCGAGATCGCCATCGACTATGGTCTGACCGACATCGTCGCTCAGCGCTTCGACGCGGGCGTGCGGAGCGGCGAGCAGGTGGCGAAAGACATGATCGCGGTGAGGATTGGCCCCGACATGCGCATCGCCGTCGTGGCCGCGCCCTCCTATTTCAAGAACCGGGGCGCGCCGAAACGGCCGCAAGAGCTGATCGGGCATGATTGCATCAATCTGCGCCTGCCGACCCATGGCGGGTTCTATGCCTGGGAGTTCGAAAAAGGCGGCCGCGAGCTCAAGGTGCGCGTCGAGGGGCAACTCGTCTTCAACGGCACGTTCCAGATGCTGCACGCCGCAGTGGCCGGGTTTGGTCTCGCCTATGTACCCGAGGGTCTGGCGCAGCCCTTCATCGCCAAGGGTCGCCTTCACCGCGTGCTCGAGGATTGGTGCCCGCCCTATTCGGGTTATCACCTCTATTATCCGAGCCGGCGCCAGACCTCGGCGGCCTTTGCCCTCTTCGTGGAAGCCCTGCGCCATCGCCGCTAACGGGACGGCACATCCGGCGCCTGCGCGACAACATCTTCTCCGTGCTCGGTTTAACCATACGCTAAAGGGAAAATTAACCCGGTTCCCGCACTCTTTCCGCGAAGCGGCACGTGCGGTCTCATGTTCGTCATCATTGGATCGGTGATCGTTCTGGCGAGCGTCGTTGGCGGATATCTCGCCAATGGCGGCCATCTCGACGTGCTGTTTCAGCCCTTCGAGGTGCTGATCATCGTCGGCGCCGCGGCCGGCGCCTTCGTCACCTCGAACCGCAAGCCGGTCCTCTCGGCCGCCGCGAGCGCCATTCCGGCTCTCCTGAAGCCCGAGAAATACGACAAGGACGCGATCCTCGAGCTTCTGAGCTTTCTTTACACCGTGTTCAAGCTCGCCAAGACCAAAGGCGCGCTTGCCCTTGAACAGCATGTCGAGCATCCCGAGGAAAGCTCGCTCTTTCAGCGCTTTCCCAAGCTCCACGCCGACCATCACGCGCTGACCTTCATTTGCGACTATCTGCGCCTCCTCACCCTCGGCACCGACAACCATCACGAGATGGAAACGCTGATGGACGAGGACATCGAGACGACCCAGAACGAGCATCACGACGTCGTCAATGCGGTGCAGTCGACCGCGGACGCCTTGCCCGCGCTCGGCATCGTCGCGGCGGTGCTGGGCGTCATCCACACGATGGGCTCGATCACCGAGCCGCCGGCCGTGCTGGGCCACCTTATCGGCGGCGCGCTTGTCGGCACGTTCATGGGCGTGCTGTTGTCCTATGGGTTCGTGGCACCGATCGCCGGCGCGCTCAAGGCCCGCGGCGACACCGAGCTGCGCTATTTCCTGTGTATCAAAGCGGGCATCCTTGCCTACATGCAGGGATATGCGCCGTCGGTCGCCGTGGAGTTCGCGCGCAAGGCGCTTACCTCCGATGTGCGGCCGACCTTCTACGAGGTGGAAGAAGCTGTCGAGAACCTGCCGGCGGCGGCGTGATCCATGGCGGCATCGAAGGGCAACGCCGTCCCGGTCATCATCAAGAAGGTCAAGTCGGGCGGCCATGGCGGCCATCACGGCGGCGCGTGGAAAGTCGCTTATGCCGATTTCGTCACGGCGATGATGGCGTTCTTCCTGCTGCTATGGCTGTTGAACGTCACGACCGACGTGCAAAAACGCGGCATCGCCGACTATTTCGACCCGACCATCAGCTCGAAATCGCAAAGCGGCGCAGGCGGCGTGCTGGGCGGCCTGACCATCGGGAGCCCCGGCGCCCAGGCGAGCCCGTCTTCGGCACCTCAGCTCGAAGTGGCGCGAATGGCGGAGCGCCAGCCCAATGACGGCGACGACGGCGACAGCGGCGGCACGGTCAGCGCCGATCCGCGGCAGGACCAGGACGACACCGCCCCGCCGGCCCAGCCCAAGCGGATCGACGACAAGACACTGGAGCAGGCCAACGCCGAGCGGGAGCAAAAACGGTTCGACGAAGCCGCGGCGCAGCTCAAGCAGGCGATCAAGGACATGCCCGAGCTGGCGAAGCTTGCCGACAACCTCATCATCGAGAACACGCCGGAAGGGCTGCGCATCCAGCTCGTCGATCAGGACAAGCAGCCGATGTATCCGCTGGGCTCGGCCGACATGCTCGACTCGGCGAAGAAGCTGATCGGCGTCGTGTCGCAAGTGATCATGAAGCTTCCCAACAAGATCGCGATCACCGGCCATACCGATTCCTCGACCTATCCCGCCGGCGGCAATTACACCAATTGGGAGCTGTCGACCGACCGCGCCAATGCAAGCCGGCGCGAATTCCTGGCGGATGGCGTATCCCCCGACCGGATCGCGCGCGTCACCGGCATGGCCGACCAGGAGCCGCTTTTCCCCAAAGACCCGGCGTCGCCGCAGAACCGCCGCATCAGCATCGTCCTGCTGCGCCAGAACCAAGAGCCGCCGGCGCCTCAACAGGCGGCCCAGGCGGCCGCGAAACAACCGACCCCCTAGTCCCCTCTAGCCTTGCCCTGCCCCGCTCGTCCATAATCGGCGCACGAGTTCGCGCACGAGGACGTAGAATGCCCGAAGGCCATGCAGGCCGACCATCTCAAGACGCGGCGCCGGTTTCGCGCGAGATCGACCGGTACGCGCCGCTCACGGTTCCACCGCAGCAATTCTATCGAACCGCCGCGCTGCCCTGCCCCTATCTCCGCGGCCGGGTCGAGCGTAAGCTCGTCACCGAACTGGTCGGCCGCAATGCCGCCACGTTCTACAACGCGCTCTCCCGCGCGGGCTTTCGCCGCAGCCATAATCTCGCCTATCGGCCGGCTTGTTCCGGCTGCCAGGCTTGCCTCCCGGTCCGCATTCCGGTCGCGGAGTTCGTCCTCAGCCGCTCGCTGCGCCGTATCCGCAACTTGAACCGTGACCTGACGGCGCGGCTTGCACCGCCTGTCGTCACTGTCGAGCAATTCCGCCTGTTCCTGCGCTATCAGCGCTTGCGCCACGCCGACAGCGACATGGCGGCGATGACCTATGGCGATTATCGCGCCATGGTCGAGGACAGCCCGGTGACGACGCGGCTCGTCGAGCTTTACGACGCGAACCAGACCTTGCGCGGCGCGTGCCTCGTCGATCTTCTCGATGACGGGGTCTCGGCGGTCTATAGCTTCTACGATCCCGAGGACGGCAATCGCAGCCTCGGCAACATGCTGGTGCTGGCGCTTGTGGACGAGGCGCTGCGGCGGCATCTGCCCTATGTCTATCTCGGCTATCTCGTCGAGGACAGCTCGAAGATGGCCTACAAGGCGCGCTTCCGGCCGCTCGAGGGCTTGGCGCCCGAAGGCTGGCGCCGGCTCATCGGATGAGATTGCGCGCGGCCGGCCACCCGCCCCCGCCAACCCACCACTTGGTCGGCGACGAGGTCAAGAAGACAACCTGCTACATGTGCGCATGCCGCTGCGGCATCGACGTGCATTTGAAGAATGGCGCCGTCCGCCATATCGAGGGAAACCGCGACCACCCCGTGAATCACGGCGTGCTTTGCGCCAAGGGTTCCGCCGGGATCATGCAGCATTACTCGCCGGCGCGGCTCACCCGACCCTTGAAGCGCGTCGGCCCGCGCGGCGAAGGCCGGTTCCGCGCGATCTCGTGGGAAGAGGCGATGGCGACCGCGACGGAATGGCTCGGCGCGATCCGGCGCGACGATCCGAAGAAGCTCGCTTTCTTCACCGGGCGCGACCAGTCGCAAGCGCTGACGGCCTGGTGGGCGAGCCAGTTCGGCACACCCAATTACGCGGCCCATGGCGGGTTCTGTTCCGTCAACATGGCCGCGGCCGGGTTTTACACGATCGGCGGATCGTTCTGGGAATTCGGCTCGCCCGACTGGGATTTGACGCGCTACCTGCTGATGTTCGGCGTGGCCGAAGACCACGATTCAAATCCGATCAAGATAGGGCTTGGCCGCTTGCGGGCACGCGGCGTCAAAATCACCTCGGTCAATCCGGTGCGTACCGGTTATTCGGCGATCGCCGACGAATGGGTTCCGATCCGCCCGGGCACCGACGGCCTCTTCGTCCTCTCGCTGGTGCATGAGCTGCTGCGGGCGGGGCGGGTCGACGCCGCGTCGCTCGCCAGCACGACCAACGCGCCATGGCTCGTCATCGACGAGCCGAGCGCTGCCGATCACGGGCTTTTCGCGCGTGACGATCTCGACCGGCCGCTCGTCCGCGACCGCGTGACGGGCCGCGTCGTCCCGGCGGACCGCGCCGACGCGCAACCCGATCTGTCCTCGCCTGCGACGTTGCCGGACGGCCGCCGCGCCGTGCCAAGCTTTCGCCTCGTCGCCGAGCGCTATCTCGACCGGCGCTATGCGCCCGAGACCGTCGCCGCGGAGACGGGAATCGAGGCCGCAACGATCCGGCGGATCGCGGCCGAGCTTGCCCATGCGGCCTTCGAGGAGCCCCTCGTTGTCGAGCAGCCCTGGACGGACCGGTTCGGACGGCGCCACGAGCGAATGGTTGGACGCCCCGTCAGCATGCATGCGATGCGCGGCATCTCGGCACATTCGAACGGATTCCATACCTGCCGCGCCATCCACCTGCTGCAGGCGCTGTTGGGCAGCATCGACGCGCCTGGAGGATTCCGCTACCGCCCGCCCTATCCGCGCCCGATCCCGCCGCCGCCAAAGCCGGCGGGACGCCCTTCGGAGCTCGCGGTCGGGCTGTCGCTTCCGCGCGCGCCCCTTGCCGGCGCGCCGCTCGGCTATCCGACTGGGCCGGAAGATCTGCTCGTCGCGGCGGATGGGACGCCGGTCCGTATCGACAAGGCCTTTTCATGGGAAGCGCCACTCGCCGGGCATGGGCTGTTCCAGCGCGTCATTCACGATGCCTGGGCGCACGATCCCTATCCAATCGACACGCTGTTCATCTATATGGCGAACGCGAGCTGGAACTCCGCGATGGACAGTACCGGCACGATGGCGAAGCTCGCGGCGCGCGATCCGCAAACCGGCGAGTACCGCATCCCGCACGTCCTTTATTCCGACGCCTATTACTCCGAGATGGTGGCGTTCGCGGACCTCGTGCTGCCGGATACCACCTATCTCGAGCGCTGGGACTGCATGTCGCTGCTTGACCGTCCGATCAGCGAGCCCGATGCAGCGTGCGACTCGATCCGCCAACCGGTGGTGACGCCGCACCGCGATGTGCGGCCGTTCCAGGATGTTCTCATCGATCTGGGCGCACGGCTCGAATTGCCGGGGTTCGTGCATGCCGGCGGCGCGCCGCGTTATCCGGGCCTTTATCCCGACTATCTCGTCCATCACGAGCGGCGCGCGGGCATTGGCTCGCTTGCCGGCTGGCGCGGCAGTGCTGGAGACAAACATGGCATCGGTGCGCCCAACGCTCATCAGCTCGATCGTTATGTCGAGCATGGCTGCGTGTGGCGCCACGAAGTGCCGCCGGAGGCGCGCTATTTCAAGCACGTCAACCGGCACTATCTCGATTGGGCCGTGTCGATGGGATTCATCGATCGGGCCGATCCGATCGTGTTGCAGCTTTATAGCGAGCCGTTGCAACGCTTCCGGCTGGCCGCGGAGGGCAAGGGCGCCGTGGTGCCGCCCGAACCGCATCGCGCGCGCATTGCCACATATTTCGACCCGCTTCCGATTTGGTATCCGCCGTTCGAGGAAGCTTCTGTCGCGGCCGGCGACTATCCGCTCCACGCCATCACGCAGCGGCCGATGGCGATGTACCATAGCTGGGGTTCGCAGAATGCCTGGCTACGCCAGATCCACGGCGAGAACCGGCTCCATCTGCACCGGTCGCTGGCCGAAGCCCTGGGCATCGCCGATGACGATTGGATCGACGTCACGAGCCATCACGGCACCATCACCGTGCAGGCGAAGCTGATGGACGGCGTCAATCGCGACACGGTGTGGACCTGGAACGCGATCGGCAAGCGGTCGGGCGCGTGGAACCTTGCGCCGGACGCCGGCGAGGCGAAGCGCGGATTTCTCGTCAATCCCCTCATCTCCGAGCTGCTGCCGGAACGCGAGGACGGAATGCGCTATGCCAACGCCGATCCGGTGACCGGACAGGCCGCCTGGTACGATTTGCGCGTCCGCATCGCCAAGGCGTCGGCGCCGGCATCCGCCACCGAGCCGCAGATTGCGCCGCAAGCCGTGCCGGACAGCCTTGCCGAGCGCCCGAGCGTCCTGCGCTTCGGCCAGCCGCGGTGGCGGCGATGACGAGCCTGCCGCCGCCAGGCGGCAAACGGCTCGGCCTCGTCATCGATCTCGACACGTGTGTCGGGTGCCATGCCTGCGCGGTCGCATGCAAGGAATGGAACGCGCCGCTCAGCGATCTTTCGCCTTATGGCAGCGAGCCGGACGGCGTCTGGCTGAACCGCGTGCACAGTTTCGAGGTCGACGACGGCAAGGCCGGACGGACGGTGCATTTCCCGCGCTCGTGCCTTCATTGCGCCGATGCCCAGTGCGTCACCGTGTGCCCCACCGGTGCGAGCTATAAGCGCGCCGAGGATGGCATCGTGCTCGTCGACGAGGCTTTGTGCATCGGCTGCCAGCTTTGTGCCTGGGCCTGTCCTTATGGCGCGCGCGAGCTCGATACGGTCGCCGGCGTGATGAAGAAATGCACCTTGTGCGTCGACCGCATCTACAACGAAGCTTTGGCGGAAGCCGATCGCATCCCGGCCTGCGTGCGCACCTGTCCGGCCTCGGCGCGGCATTTCGGCGATCTCGGGGACCCCGGATCCGCGGTGTCGCGGCTCGTGGCCGAGCGCGGCGGTTTCGATCTCATGCCCGAGATGGGATACGCGCCCACCAACAAATATCTGCCGCCGCGCCGACGCGCGACCAACACGCCGGTGGTGGAGTTGCCCGACGCTGTGCCGGGCGGCGGCTTTCTCGGCTGGCTTGACCGGTTGCTCAGCGGCTAGACGTGCGGCCGGCCTCATCGCTCATCGTGTTCACCACCCTGACGGGTGCCGGATACGGGCTGCTGTTCTGGCTCGGGATCGGCGCGGGGCTGGGCATGTTGCCGCGCGGCCGCGGGTTCGCGGCGGCGGCGTTGGGCACCGCGCTCCTCGCCCTTGCGGCGGGGCTTCTCAGCTCGGTAGGCCATCTCGGCCGGCCCGAGCGCGCCTGGCGGGCCTTGTCGCAATGGCGCAGCTCGTGGCTGTCGCGCGAAGGGGTGATGGCGCTCGCGTCCTTCGTGCCCGCTCTCGCCTTCGCCTATGGCTCGATCGCGGACGGCCGCGTGTGGCAAGCGGCGGCCTTCATCACGGCAGCTTTCGCCGCAACGACGGTTTTCTGCACCGCCCAGATCTATCGCAGCTTGCGGCCGGTGGCGCAGTGGAACTTGGGGCTCGTTCCCGCCAACTTCCTGGCCCTTGCCGCGATGTCGGGCGCGCTTTGGCTCACGGCATTCGTGGCGATCTTCAGCCCTCAATCCGTGCCGGCATACCGGCTCGCGATTGCGACCATCCTCGTGGCGTCGGCGATGAAGCTCGCCTATTGGCGACGCATCGGCCGCGAGATCGGCGCCAGCACGGTCGAAAGCGCCACCGGACTTGGCGCGCTCGGCCGGGTACGGCCGTTCGAGGCCCCGCATGTCTCGGAGAACTATCTGCTCAAGGAAATGGGCTTCGCGGTCGCGCGCAAGCATCGCGATCGGCTACGGCGGATTTCGTTCGAGCTCGCTTTCGTCGTGCCGCTGCTGCTGATGCTGTTGGCCTTGGCCGAGACCGGGGCCGTCCGTGTGGCGGTCGCGATCCTCGCGCCGCCTTTGGCAACCGCTGGCGTGGCGGTCGAGCGTTGGCTCTTCTTCGCCGAGGCAAAGCATACCGTCACGCTTTTCTACGGCACGGCGGAGGCATGATCGGCCGCGGCACGACGGTGAGCCGGACCTGGGTAATAGCCTCGGTCATGGCGATGATGTTCATGATCGCGATCGAAGGCACGATCGTCGCGACGGCCATGCCGACCATCGTCGGCGCGCTCGGCGGGTTCGACCTCTTTAGCTGGGTCTTCACCGCCTATGTCCTGACCCAGGCGGTCACGATCCCGATCTATGGCCGGCTCGCCGACATCTATGGCCGCAAGACGATCCTGTTCGTGGGCATGGGCGTGTTCCTGGCGGCATCGCTTTTTTGCGGCCTCGCGCCCGGGATGTTTGCGCTCGTGCTGTGCCGCGCCGGGCAGGGTGTCGGAGCCGGCGCCTTGCTGCCGGTCGGCATGACTCTGGTGGCCGATCTCTATCCGCCGGCGGAGCGGGCAAAGATCCAGGCCTATGTATCGAGCGTCTGGGTCATCGCGGCGATCATCGCGCCGATGATCGGCGCGTTCCTGGTCGCGCATGCGAGCTGGTCGACCGTGTTCTGGATCAATCTGCCGCTCGGCCTTCTCGCCTGGGGCATGCTGGCCGCGACGTTGCAAGAGCAGCGGTCGCGGCGCACGCACCGCATCGACTATCTCGGCTCGATCCTGATGGTGATGGGATCCGGTTCGCTGATGTTCGTTCTCGTCGAGGCATCGACGCTCCACCTCGCGACCATCATCGTGATCGGAGGCTGCTCGATCGCGATCCTGATCACGCTTCTCGTCCACGAATTCCGCGTCCGCGAGCCGATGCTGCCGCTCGCCTTGTGGCGCAACCGTCTGGTGGTGGGCGGCAACCTCGTCAACCTGCTGATCGGCGCGATCCTCATGGGCATCACCGCGTTCCTGCCGCCCTATGTGCAGGGCGTGATGAACCGGAGCGCGCTCACCGCCGGCTTCATGCTGACGGCGATGTCCGCGAGCTGGCCCACCGGAAGCGCCATCGCGGGCCAGATCATGCTGCGCACCTCCTATCGTGCGACGGCGGTCGCGGGCGGCGTCTTCGTTATCGCGGGCAGCTTGCTGCTCGTCTTCATCGCACCCAATCGCAGCACCCTATTCGTCGCGTTCGCGGCGCTGGTGACGGGGTTCGGCATGGGCCTCGCCAATAACAGCTTCCTGGTCGCGGTGCAGTCGAATGTCGAGGCCGAGGATCGCGGCGTCGCCACCTCGTCGATCGTGTTCATGAGGATGATCGGGCAGTCGCTGGGCACCGCCGTGTTTGGCGGCATCGTCAATGCCGGATTATCGTCCCGCATCGCCGGCGCGGGCCAGGACATCGTCGACCGCATCCTGACGCCCGCCTTCCGTCAGAGCCTGCCGATCGACGAGCTGCGCGGGCTCATGGTCGAGTTCGGCGCGGCGCTTCACAACGTCTTTCTGATCAATCTCGGATTGGCGGTCGCGCTCTTTGCGAGCTGCCTGATCCTGCCGCCCGGATTGAGCCCGATCCGTCCGGCACGCGACGCGGCTAGTCCGCTGCCGCCGAGACGCGTTGGCCAAGATGCTTCAAGCAGCGGTCGACCCATAGACGGTTGAGCTTTTCCTGCACCGCATTCTGGCCAAGCCGGTCGTGCAGCACATGGAAATCGACCCGGTCGAGCGCCTGGTCCTGGTTGAAGCATGAGAAGACCACGGTTTCGGCGCCGGTCGCTGGGTCCTTTTGGACTTGCAGGCACTGCGCGCAGATTTCCTTCATCATGCATTGCATCGGCGAATTGACCGAGGCGATGGCGCGGTGGTCGGGCTTCAGGTGCGCCGCCAGCACGCCGTGCCGCGCACGCGCGACCGCACCCATCATCACGTCGGAGCCGATCACGACGAGCCGGTCGCAGGCGCCGAGCGGTATCGTTTGCGGGCCAAGCCGCCCTTCGCCATAGGCCACCATGGCGTCGACGATGTTGCCGACGAAGCTCCGGTCCTGCGGCCGCGAAGGCGAAAAGCCCGGCGCCTCGTCGCAGCACCAGATGACGACGTCGGCGGCGCGCTCGATCTCCTCCTCCTTGTAGCGGTCGGAGATCCGCTTGTAGCCGGCGAAATAGAGGACCCGCGAGAAATTCGCCCGCAAGGTCTGCCCGATCGAGAACAGCACGGCATTGCCCAGCCCGCCGCCGATCAGCACCACGGTCTCGCCGCCGGGCGTTTCGGTCGGCGTGCCGGTCGGCCCCATCAGCACCACCGGCTCGCCAGGCTTCAGAAGCGCGCAGAGATCGGATGACCCGCCCATCTCCAGCACGATGGTCGAAAGGAGCCCTTTCTCGCGGTCGACCGACGCGCCGGTGAGGGCCAGCCCTTCCATCGCCAACGTCGTCCCGTCGATCCGGGCGGCGTTCGCCTCGAAATTCTGCAGCCGATAGAACTGTCCGGGATGGAAGGCGCGCGCGGCCTGCGGCGCGCGAACGACCACCTCGACGATGGTCGGCGTCAGGCGCACGATCTCGGCAACCTCGGGACGCAGCTCGCGATCGAGCTTCGCCAGAAGATCGACGGGCTCGCCCGCGCGCGGCGGCAGTTTCGCCAGCATGCGGCTGACCACCGGATAGCCCTGCTTCGCCCCGCCCATCGCCTTCACGACATTGCCGGTGAAGGATGGATGCAGGTCGCCAAAGAAGCTGATCGCACGGCCATCGGGCAGCAGGCTCATCAGCACCCGCACCGCCTCGGGCTTGGCGACGCGCTCGGGCCGCACCGGCACGCCGGCCTCGTCATAGGCCTGGAAATAGCGTCCATCGAGCGCGACGTGGACCGGGTCTTCGCGCGCCAGCACCGTGTTGGGCTGGGTTCCGGCCGCGACCAGGATGGTGCGCGCCGGCAAGGTCACGCGCTCCCCGGTCTGCACCATCTTGCCGGTCGCGGGATCGACGCTGTGCTCCGACAGGGTCAACGCAGCGGCATGGCCCCATTGGTCCAGCTCGACGGCCTCGGGGCTCAATCCCTCGGCGAAGCGGATGCCCTCCTCCATCGCCTTCGCCACTTCCTCGTGGTTGAGCGTGTAGCTGGGCGCGTCGATCAGGCGGCGGCGATAGGCGATAGTGACGCCGCCCCACGAATTGAGGAGATCGACGGTCCGCGGCGCACGTCCTTCGCGCGCGGCCTCGGCACGTTCGGCGCGCAGCGCCCGCGCATGCGCCAGAAATTCATCGGCGGAGGCGCGCTCTTCTTCGTTCCAGCCGGTGCGCACGGACTCCTCGCCGCGTTCGGCAGCAAGCGTCTCATAGCGGGTCAGGAACTTCTCGACCTGCACCGGGTAGTAGGCGAGCGACTCCGTCGCCGTGTCGATCGCGGTGAGGCCGCCGCCAATCACCACGACCGGCAGCGAGACGGTGAGGTTGGCGATGCTCTCGGTCTTGGCGGCGCCGGTGAGCTGCAACGCCATCAGGAAATCCGAGGCCTGGCGCACACCGCGCGCGAGGCCGTTCTTCATCGGCACGATGGTGGGCCGGCCGGCGCCGGCGCACAGCGCGATATGGTCGAAGCCCAGCGCAAAGGCGCTTTCGACCGTGAGCGTGCCGCCGAACCGTACGCCGCCAAACATCGAGAAGTCGCGCCGCCGCTCGATGATGAGGCGCACCAGCTTCAGGAAGTTCTTGTCCCAGCGCACCGTGATGCCGTATTCGGCGACCCCGCCGAAGCCCGCCATGACGCGGTCGTCGAGCTGCTCGTAAAGCGTCGCGAGCTCGCGGATCGGCAGGAACGGCACGCGGGCGCCCCGCGCGTCGACGCCCGAAAGCGCCGGCGGCAGCGGCTCGATCTTCAGCCCGTCGACCGCGACCACGCGATGCCCGTCATTCATCAGATGATGCGCGAGCGTGAAGCCCGCGGGCCCCAACCCCACCACCAGCACCGTGCGCCCGGTCGGCTCCTTCGGCAGCGGCCGGCGCACATCGAGCGGATTCCAGCGCGTCAGCAGCGCATAGATCTCGAACCCCCAGGGCAGCGCCAGCACGTCCTTCAAGGTGCGGGTCTCGATCTGCGGGATGTCGACCGGGTCCTGCTTTTGATAGATGCAGGCCTTCATGCAGTCGTTGCAGATGCGGTGGCCGGTCGCCGCCGCCATCGGATTGTCGACCGCGACGATCGCCAGCGCGCCGATGCTGTTGCCGCGCGCCTTGACGAGGTTCATCTCGGAGATCTTCTCCTCGAGCGGGCAGCCGGCCAGGGTCACGCCGAAAGTGCTGGCCTGGAAGGCGCCGGTCTTGCGGTCTTTGAGCCCGTGCGAGCAGCTATCCTTGCCTTGGTTGTGGCACCAGATGCAGTAATTGGCCTGATCGAGTGCGCCGGTAAGGTCGGTGCCGGCGTCGGTGAGCGCGAAGCCGTCGCGCGCGCGGCGATGGTCGGGCGGCAGACGCAGCATGGTGACGCCGTGCTCGACCACCGTCTCGACCGGCACCAGATGGTGCGGGTCCACCCGGTGCGGCACTTTGAACAGCACGCCCTTGCGGTGCTTCTCCTGTCCCGCGGGCGCGAGCGTCGCCCAGGCGGCATAGCGCGCGGCAAGCGACAGCGCCGCTTCGTTCGCCTTCTCGTCCTTCATCCAGCGGTCGATAGCGGCGGCAAAGCTCGCCTCGGTGAGCGGGCCGCCGAGGAGCGCTTCGAGCGAGCGGCCGGTTTCCGCGCCATCGATCGCCGCGGCCTGCTCCGGCGTGACGCCCTTGACGGCGCGGCGCTGCACGAAGAGCCGCTTCACCGAATAAAGCGGCGCCAGCGCGTCGTGGCGCGCCTGAAGCGCCCGCACCTCGTCGTCGATCCCGAAGAGGTCGCCGATGAAATCCTCGAGATGCGGCGCCACATCGACCAGCAGGTCCGAATGCGCCTCGTTGGTCAGTGCCCCGGGATCGCGCCGCGCGGCGACAAGGCGGTCGTGGAGCGCCACATCACCCGCCGCCAGGTGCGCGATGAAGGCCGCGTCGAGCCGCGCGAGGCCCGGGCGCGTCCAGAGGTCCTCGTAGCCGAGGCCATGCTTCAAAACGAGGTCGGTCACGGGTGCCCTTTATAGACAATTGATAACGGTCGACACGAACCTATCGGTGTGACCGCTCCCTACGTACACCTATGTGGCGATTGGCGGGCCCGGCTTCAATAGCCGAGCGCGCAGCCATCCTTCCTGGGATCGGAACCGCCGATCAGAACCCCGCGCTCGCGGTCGAGCCAGATCGCCTGGCCGCCGCCAAAGGGGCGCGCGGCGATCCCGATCCGATGCCCGCGGCGCGCCAGATCTTCGGCGACCGCGCCCGGGACCGTGCGCTCGAGACCCAGCACGCCGTCGAAGGCGAAGCTGCGCGGCGCATCCAGCGCCGCTTGCGGATCGAGGCCAAGATCGAGGATGTGGGTCAGGAGATGGGCGTGGCCGGTCGATTGGTAATTGCCGCCCATCACGCCAAACGGCATCTGCGCCTGACCCTCCTTCATCAGCATGCCCGGGATGATGGTATGGAGCGGCCGCTTGCCGGGCGCGATCGCGTTGGGATGGCCCGGCGTCGTTCGGAACATCGAGCCGCGGCAATGCAGCAGCACGCCGCTTTCCGGCGCGAGGATGCCGCATCCGAACTCGCGGAAGAGCGAGTTGATGAACGAGATCGCGTTGCCGTCGCGATCGACGACGCACAGATAGACCGTGTCCTTGTGCTCGGCCTCGTCCCAGAAGGGCGCGGCACCGGCGCGGTCCATCCGGATGCCGGCCCGCACCCGCGTTGCATGCGGTTCCGACAAGAGCCGCGCGACCGGCACGTCCGTGAAGCGTGGATCGCCGACCAGCGCGTCGCGCTGGAAATAGGCGGCCTTGGTCGCTTCGGCGAGGAGGTGGATACGGTCCGCCTCGCTTGCGGCCTTGAGGTCGTAGCCAGCGAGGAGCCGCAGGATCATCAAAGCGGCAATGCCCTGGCCGTTGGGCGGGCATTCGAAAACCTCATAGCCTCGATAGGGTATCGAGATCGGCTCCACATACTCCGATCGCTGCGCCGCGAAATCCTCGAGTGTGTGAAGCCCGCCCTTCGCCTTCAAAGTTGCGACGATGTCTGCGGCGACCGATCCTTCGTAAAAGCCGCTGCGGCCTTCGCGCGCGACTTTGCGCAAAGTTTGGGCAAGCGGCGGATTGATGACCCGCTCGCCCAGACGCAGCGCGCGACCCTTCGGCGCGAAGATTGGCGCGAGCGCCGCGTCGGAGACAAGCTCGTCCTCATTGTCGGAGAAGTCGGCCGCGACGCGGGGCGTGAGCGGGCAGCCTTCTTCGGCAAGCGCGATCGCCGGCCGCAGCAACTCGCCCATCTCCTTGGTGCCATGATCGGCCGCAAGCCGGCACCAGGCATCGATCGCGCCCGGCACGGTCACGGCATGGGGCGATTGCGACGCGATCCCTGCCATGCGCCGCTCGGCATACCACGCCACATCGGCGGCTTTGGGCGCGCCGCCCGAGCCGTTGAGCGCCACCGGCTTCTCGCCGCGCTTCACATAGATCGCAAAGCAATCGCCGCCGATGCCGGTCATGTGCGGCTCGGCGAGCGTCAGGACCGCGGCCGCGGCGATCGCGGCGTCGACCGCGTTCCCGCCGGTGCGCAGTTGCTCGAGCGCGGCGACGGTTGCGGCCGGGTGCGAGGTTGCGACCATCGCGTTCGCGGCGATTGCGGCCGACCGTCCTGGATGTTGGAAATCGCGCATTCTGCTCCACTAGAAACGAGTGAAAAGACGCCCCCAAAAGGACACAATACCAACAATCCTAGTCTCTTATCATCCCCTGCCCGATGAACCGCCGCAGCCGGCAGGGCGTTACTGTGGAGGACTTGAGGCGGTATAAAATGCCCTAAATCGAGGGAGAACCCCGTGCCGTCGCACAAGGAATACACGATGACAATCATCGGGGCCCGTCGCGCTCTCCACTCGTATGGCCCGCTTCGGCGATTGGTTAAGGCCGGGCATCCCGCAGGCGTGGCTCGGTAGGACATGACACGGGCGGCGCGCCTTAAAAGAAACAGTCTTCTGATGCCTCGGCCGTCGCTCGAGCGGCTGCTGCTTGCCGAGGCATCGAGCGGGGTTGGAACATTCGAGTTCGACCTCGCGAGCGGCCAGTGGCGATTGAGCCCTTATGCGGCCGTCCTGTTCGGCTTCACGCCCCAATCGGCGCCGGACTCCTTTGCCGAATGGGAGCGCAACATTGTCGCCGTCGACGTGCCGAAACTGCACGCCGCCGAAACCGCCGCGAAGAACACGGGCCGTTATCACGTCGAGTTTCGGGTTCGCGATCCGGATTCGAGCATCCGTTGGCTCGCCGGCAAAGGATCGGTCGCCGGCGACCGGGCGAATTCGGCGCCTTGCCTTTTTGGCGCCTATTTCGACATCACGGATCAGAAGGCCTCGGACGCGCGGCTCGTCAACGCGAACGAGACGCTGGCGGCGCACGTCACCGATCGTGACCGTCGATTGGACGAATCGCTCAGCCGCTTTCACCTGCTTGTCGATGCGGTCACGGATTATGCGATCTTCATGCTTGATCCGACGGGCCACATCGTGAGCTGGAACACCGGCGCCGAACGCATCAAAGGCTACACCCACGACGAAATCGTCGGCCGGCACTTCTCGATCTTCTACACGGCGGAAGACCGGCAGGCCGAGCTGCCGCGCCGGGCGCTCGCGGCGGCGTCCGCAAGCGGGCGGTTCTCGGGCGAAGGCTGGCGCGTGCGCAAGGGCGGCGTGCGCTTCTGGGCGAGCGTCGTCATCAATACCGTCTACGATCAGAACGGCGCCGTTCTGGGCTTCGCCAAGGTCACCCGGGATCTGACCGAGCGCAAAGCCGCCGAAGAGCGCATGCAACAGGCGCAAAAGCTCGAGGCGCTGGGTCAGCTCACCGGCGGCGTCGCGCACGACTTCAACAACATGCTGCTGGTCATTTCCGGCAACATCAACGCCTGGGAGCGCCATCTTCCGCGAGATGCCGATCCCGTGCTGAGGCGTCTTTCCAGCATGGCGATGCACGGCGTCGAACGGGCATCGATCCTGATTCAAAGATTGCTGGCGTTCTCGCGCCGTCAGCCGCTTGAACCGGCGGCGGTATCGGTTCACGAGCTGACCACGCGGCTCGCCGACATGCTGCGTCGTACCTTGGGCGAGACGATCTTGATCGAAACGATGATCCCCGCGCGGACCTGGCCGATCTTCGTCGATCCCAATCAGCTCGAGAACGCGCTGCTCAACCTTGCGATCAATGCGCGCGACGCGATGCCGGATGGCGGCCGGCTCACGATCGAGGCGATGAACCTCAATTGCGCCGAGGCCGACGACGTGACCGCCGGCCCCTATGTCTGCATCGCTGTCAGCGACACCGGCACCGGAATGACGCCGGAAATCGCCGCGCGCGCTTTCGAGCCGTTCTTCTCGACCAAGGAAACCGGGCACGGCACCGGCCTTGGACTTCCCCAGGTCTATGGCTTCGTCAAGCAGTCGGGCGGCCATGTCAGACTCTATAGCGAGGTCGGCGGCGGAACCTCGGTGAAGGTCTTCCTGCCCCGCTATCTCGACGGCCTTGCCGCGGCGGCCGATGCCGCCGATGAGGTCGGCCATGCGCCGCACGGCCACGGCGAGACGATCCTCGTCGTCGAGGACGATCGCGACGTGCGCGGCCTTACCGTCGAAGCGCTTCATGATCTTGGCTATGTCGTGATCGACGCTGCCGACGGCCGCAGCGGCTTGCGGCAGCTCGAGGCCAATCGCGACGTCCGGCTGTTGTTCACGGATGTCGGATTGCCGGGCGGCATGAACGGACGCCAGCTCGCGGACGAGGCGAAACGCCGCTATCCCGACCTGAAGATCCTGTTCACCAGCGGCTATGCACGCCACGCCATCGTCCATCACGGGCGGCTCGATCCGGGCGTCGAGCTGATCACCAAGCCGTTCACCTTCGATGCGCTGGCAACGAAGCTTCGCCGGGTGTTGAGCGAGACGTAAGCCACCTCGGCAAAAGCCGCTCGAGTCTGATCCGCACAGCTTGAAACACCTCCGTCGTCGCCCCCGCGACAGCGGGGCCCAGGGCAACCGCACGTCGCTAGTCCTGGGTCCCCGCTTTCGCGGGGACGACGACAAAGACGATTCCGTCATATGGATCGCGCCTTTGCCCGTGACCGCTTGTGAAGCGGCGGGTCATTGCCTACCTTCCCGGTAACCCAAGCAAAATCGAAGGCCGCATCAGATGCTCGACGCCTATGTCTATGACGGATTGCGCACGCCGATCGGGCGCCATGCGGGCGCGCTGGCACCGGTGCGGCCCGACGATCTGTTGGCCGGCGTGATCAAGGCGCTGTTGGCGCGGAGCAAGTTCAAGCCCGAGGCTTTCGAGGACGCGATCGTCGGCTGCACCAACCAGGCGGGCGAGGATGCGCGCAACGTGGCGCGGCACGCGGCGCTTTTGGGCGGCCTGCCGATCGAAACCGGCGGGCTTACCGTCAACCGCCTGTGCGGCAGCGGGCTTGCCGCCGTCCTCGACACGGCGCGCGCGGCGACCTGCGGCCAGGGCGATCTGTTCCTCGCCGGCGGCGTCGAAAGCATGAGCCGCGCGCCCTTCGTCATGGGCAAATCCGAAAGCGCCTATGGGCGCGAGGCTAAGATCTTCGACTCGACGATCGGTCCGCGCTTTCCAAACCCCAAGGTCGCCAAGGGCTTCGGCATGGATACGATGGCCGAGACCGCGGACAACGTCGCGCGCGAGCATGCCATCACCCGCGCCGAGAGCGACGCGTTCGCGGCTTCCTCGCAAGCGAAATACGCGCGCGCCAAGGCCGAGGGGTTCTATGCCAAGGAGCTGTTGCCGGTGACCGTGCCGGGCGCGCGCAAAGGCGCCGAGATCGTGGTCGATCAGGACGAACATCCGCGCCCCAACACGACGCTCGAACGGCTCCTGGAGCTGAAGGCGCTGAACGACGGCGGCGTCGTGACGGCCGGCAACGCGTCGGGCATCAATGACGGCGCGGCGGCACTCATCATCGGCACGCGCGAGGCCGGAGAGAAGGCGGGCGCCGCGCCGATGGCGCGCATCGTCTCGGCCGCGATCGCCGGCGTCGCGCCGCGCGTCATGGGGCTGGGGCCGGTACCGGCCTCGCAAAAGGCGTTGGAGCGGGCCGGGCTTTCGCTCAAGGACATCGACGTGATCGAGCTCAACGAGGCGTTCGCGAGCCAGGTGCTGGGCTGCCTCAAGCTCTTGGGCGTTGCCTTCGACGACAGCCGCGTCAATCCCAATGGCGGCGCGATCGCGATCGGGCATCCCCTCGGCGCCTCGGGGGCGCGCCTCGCCCTGACCGCGATCCGCGAATTGCAGCGGCGCGAGGCAAAGCGCGCGCTCGTCACCATGTGCATCGGCGTCGGCCAGGGCATCGCCTGCGTCATCGAGCGGATGGCGTGATCACCGACCTCGATACCGCGCTCGCTGCGATCGCCGATGGCGCGCTTCTGGCGGTGCCGGCGGATTATGCCGGCGTCGCGATGGAGGCGACCCGCGCGCTGATCCGGCGCGGCGTGAGCAACCTGCATCTTCTCACCGTGCCGGCCGGGAGCCTTCAGGCCGATCTGCTGATCGGCGTGGGCTCGGTCGCGACGGTCGAGACCTCGGCCGTGGGATTTGGCGAGCTGGGTCCGGCACCGCGCTTTTCGGCCGCGGTGCGCGAGGGCCGCATCGCCGTCAAGGACGCGACCTGCCCCGCCATTCATGCCGCACTCCGCGCCTCGGAGATGGGCAATCCGCTCGCGGTGCTGCGCGGCATCATCGGCTCCGACATCCTGCGCGTGCGGCCGGATTGGAAGCTGATCGAGAACCCGTTCGCGCCCGGCGATCCGATCGTGGCGCTGCCGGCGATCCGGCCGGACGTGGCGCTTTTCCACGCGCCGATGGCGGACCGCGCCGGCAATGTCTGGGTCGGACGGCGGCGCGATCTTTTCACCCTTGCGCACGCGAGCGTGACGAGCGTCGCGACGGTCGAGCGCGTCGTCGACGAGAATCTTCTCCTCGACGAACGGCTCGTTGGCGCCACAATTCCCGCCTTTTATATCGGCGCGGTCGCGGTCGCGCCGCGCGGCGCGTGGCCGATGCGGCTCGAGGAGCCCGAGGATACCGGCCATTTGCGGGACTATCTGACGCTTGCCGCGAGCGAAGAGGGCTTTGCGCGCTATCTCGAGCGCTTCGTCCATGTCCGCCGCGCCGCGTGAGGCAACCTCCACCGACGTGCTGATCGAGACGGTGCGGCGGCTCGTCGTGGGGGCGCGGCACGCGGCGGTCGGCGCCAACTCGCCGATCCCGGCGGCGGCCTGTTTTCTCGAAGAGCGCCGCGCCGGCATGCTCGTGTCGCTGCAACAAAGCCCCGAGCACAATCTCTTCACCGACGGCGGCCGCGAACTCTTCGACGCGGCGGCGCAGGGTCGCATCGACGTGTTCTTCTTCTCGGGCGCCGAGATCGACGGCGACGGCAACATCAACCTCGTCGCGATCGGCGACTACGCGCACCCGAAGGCGCGCTTTGCCGGCTCCTATGGCTCGGCGTTCCTCTATTTCACCGTGCCGCGCATCATCCTGTTCCGCACCGAGCATTCGCGCCGCACGCTGGTCGAGCGCGTCTCGTTCGTGAGCGCGCCGGGGTCGAGCCCGCCCGGCGTATGGCGGCGCGGCGGGCCGGTGGCGCTCGTGACGCCGTTATGCCTCTTCACCTTCGACCCCGTGCGGCGCCGCTTTGCGCTCGCGAGCCTCCATGCCGGCCACACACTCGAGGAAGTGCAGGACAATACCGGCTTCGCGTTCGAGAGCCCGCCGGCGGTGCCGCAGACGCCGCTTCCGGACGCAACGACCTTGGCCGAGCTGCGCGGGCCGGTGGCGGCGACGCTTGCGCGCATCTATCCGAAGTTCGCGGCCGACAATTTCGGCATCAAGGAGAAAGTCTCGACATGAGCGATGGAAGCGGGGCGCTCAGCGGCCTCAAGGTGATCGACCTTTCGCGCGTGCTGGGCGGGCCGTTCTGCACCCAGATCCTGGCCGACCACGGCGCCGAGGTGATCAAGGTCGAGCCGCCCCAAGGCGACGAGGTGCGCGGCTGGGGCCCGCCGTTCGATGACGACAATACCGCCTCCTATTTCCTCGGCATCAACCGCAACAAGCGGGCCATCGCGCTCGACCTCGCCAAGCCCAAGGGCCGCGAGGTGCTGTTCCGCCTGCTCGAAACCGCCGACGTGCTGATCGAGAATTTCAAGACCGGCACGTTCGAGAAATGGGGCATGGATTACGAGACGGTGCTGAAGGAGCGCTTTCCGCGCCTTGTCCATTGCCGCATCTCGGGCTTTGGCGCGGACGGGCCGATGGGCGGGTTCGCCGGCTATGACGCCTGTGTTCAGGCCTCTTCGGGCGTGATGAGCCTCAATGGCGAGAAGGATGGCGGCCCGTTGCGCATCGGCGTGCCGGTGGTGGACCTGACCACCGGGTTCAACGCGACGATCGGCATCCTGATGGCGCTTCAGGAACGTGCCCGCTCGGGCCGCGGGCAATTCCTCGAGGCAACGCTTTACGAGAGCGGGCTCATGCTGAGCCACCCTTACGCCACCAACTGGTTCATGACGGGCCGCGCGCCGACGCGGCTCGGCAACGGGCATCCGAATTTGTCGCCCTATGACCAATTCCCCACCAAGACCAAGGCGATCTATGTCGGCTGCGGCAACAACCGGCAATTCGCGCGGCTGTGCGCCGAGTTGGGCCGGCCCGAGCTCGCCCGGGACCCGCGCTTCCTCAACAATGGCGACCGGGTGGTGAACCGCCTGGCCTTGCGCGCGGCGATGGAAGGAATTCTGGCCGGACTAGACGGCGAAGCGTTGTGCGCGCGGCTTCTGGATCGCGGCGTCCCGTGCGGCGTGGTGGAGACGATCCCCGACGTGCTGACGCATCCGCACACGCGGCATCGCGGCGCGATCTGGGAGCTGGACGGCTATAAAGGCGTCGCCAATGCCATCCGCCTGTCCCGCACGCCGGCGAAGCTGCGCCGCAAGCCGCCGCGCTTTGGCGAAGGGAACCGCGCGGTGCTGAAGGATGCGGGCTATGGCGCCGAGGAAATCGAGGCCTTGATCGGCGACGGCATCGTCATCGACAAGATGCGCCCGCCGCCCGCGGATTGACGGGTGCGTCCTTCGACTGAGCGCGTTCGCGCTCCGCTCAGGATAAGGACGTTTCAGTAAACTTCCTCATCCTGAGCAAAGCGAAGCGTAGTCGAAGGACGCACCTATCCGCGCCTACCGCCGCGTCAAGGTCATCGGCATGCCGTTTTTCGGCCGCAACGTGATAAGGCCCGCCGGCTCGATTTCGACGCCGGGAACGAGGCGCGGCCGGAAGCGCTGCGCCAAGGTCGCAAGCACCACCACGGCCTCGGTGAGCGCGAACGAGGCGCCGATGCAAACGCGCGGCCCCGCCCCGAAGGGAAGATAGGCAAAGCGCGGGCGCGCCGCGGCCTCGGCGCCGGAAAAGCGCTCGGGCCGGAATTTCTCGGGAGCGTCCCAGAGCCGACGATGCCGATGCAGGATCCACGGCATCACGAACACGATCGAGCTCTTGGCGACGCGGTGGCCGGCGACCTCGTCGGGGCCAAGCGCCTGGCGCGACAAGGTGTGCGCGGGCGGATAGAGCCGCAGCGCCTCGTCGATCGCCATGCGCGTATAGGTAAGACGCGGGACATCGGCAGGCTCGGGATCGCGACCGCCGAGAACCCGCGCGAGTTCCGCTTCGACCGCGTCGTGAGCTTCGGGATGAAGCGCCAGCAAATACCAGGTCCAGGACAATGCCAATGCCGTCGTCTCGTGGCCCGCCATGAAGATGGTCACGAATTCCGCCTGGATCTCATCCTCCGGCAGCGGCGCGCCGGTCTCGTCGGTGCGGGCCGCGATGAGGCGCCCGAGGAGATCGGACCCGACGGACCCGGGCGCATGACGCCGTGCGTCGATGATCGCGGCGATGGCGCGCGAGAGATCGCCGAAGGCGCGGTGCGCGTTCCGCCGCTGCAGCCAGCGTGGAAACCAGTCCGGCAGGCCGAGAAGGTCAAGGGGCCCGATCCGGATGCCCGCCACATAGCGCTCGACCGTGTGCGCGACCAAGTCGACCATGCCGCCGGAATCAGCCGAGAACATGGTGCGCGCGATGATCGCCAAGGTCGAACGGCGCATTTCCTGAACCATGTCGACGACCGTGCCGTCCGACAACGTGGTCCAGCGCGCGCCGAGATCGCGGGCCGCGGCGACCATCGCCGGCACGTGTTGCGCGATGCTGGGCGGATCGAAGGCGGGGGCCATGATCTTGCGGTGGCGCCGCCACGCCTCGCCTTCGAGCGTGATGAGGCCCTTGCCGAGGCCTGGCTCGAGCAGCCGGCGCGCGATCGCCGTCTTGGTATAATTAACGGCGTTGTCCAGAAAGACGTGACGGATCGCCGCCGGATCGCTCACCACGAGATTGCGCCGCCAGAGCAGCCGCCGCTCGAGCGCCGGCAATTCGAACGCGTCGGCGCCGAAGCTGTCGAGCCAGCCGTGGGCCGTCCGGAAGAACAGATGGCGCGGCGGCGTCGGGCGCACCGGCGGCGGCGGCAGGAGGGTTGGCGCGTCGTTAACGGACGACATGCGATTATTGTGGCGAAGACGCAAGGGATCGGCAAGAAAGGCGCATGAGCGACGTCGAAGACCAGGCCCCGGTCGAGACCGCGACGGACCTATACCGCGCGCTTCAGGACCTGCATCAACGCGGGCAGGTCACG
>Ga0335073_10000431_pt1 | contig 53568 bp, 48 predicted proteins | sample Lox_Sample_22_FD_207093 | JGI IMG/M metagenome (GOLD analysis project Ga0335073, IMG submission 207093) | Soil microbial communities from Loxahatchee National Wildlife Refuge, Florida, United States - Lox_Sample_2.2 | ecosystem: Environmental > Terrestrial > Soil > Wetlands | place: USA... | reverse complement strand
GTCCTGATCGGCGCGGACGGGATCGTAGCCGAGCGCCTGAATGGCCGGGGTGAACGCCCGGTCCCAGAGAGCGTTGAAATCAATCTCGCCCGGCGCCTTGCTGCTCGGCTCGACCTGGGTCGCTCTGCGCCCATAGGGCATGATCATGAAACAAAGCGCCATATTCCCCTCCCTCGCCTGATTCACCCCCAAAGTTTCGTTGTGTCGAGCCAACGCGCCCGACCGCCACGGCCGCGCACCTCTTCCATCATGTGTTTCGTTCCGCCGGGCCCGTCGCCGCCCTCGCCGTTCCAGAGGCAGACAAAGTCGACCTTGTCGGGCGCGAGGCGCGAGGCCTGATCGAGCATCCAGCGGTTGTTGCGCTCGTAGGGGTCCTCGCCCGCAGGCGTAGGTCCGCGCTCGAACGGCAGCACGTGCAGCGCTGCGCGGGCGCTGGCGGCAAGAAAGCGGGCGGGCCAGTCCTTGTCGGCGAAATCGACCGACTTTTCTAGAAACGTCGGCTCGTCGAAGGGGATATAGAGTTCAAGCCGCGCGCCGCGCGAAAGCGCTGCCTCCGCGAAGAGAAGGTCGCCGCCGCAAGCGCCGCCGCAAATAGCGAGATCGCCGGCGCCGAGGTCCAACTCGGCAAGCGCCGCGGCGATGGCGGCCGCCGCGACCGGCTCCTTGTCCGGTGGAAAGCGCGGCGTCGCGCGGCCCGGCGCGTCGATCATGTGGCCGCTGAACAGCGCGACCTTGCGGGGCGGGTCCTGGCTCGGCTCGGGCATGCTAGGGCTCCGCGTTCGGGACTCTCAGGCCGCCGCCTTGGCGAGGTCGAACGCCGCCGGCAGGTGTTCGGACTTGACCTGCTTCGCCGCGGCGAAGCGGCCGAGGTCCGCAAGATCGGACAGGTTCGAGGGATCGTCCATCTTGCGGATCTGGTCGAGCTTGCCGGCGGCCAGATCGAGGCCGAGTTCGGTTTTCAGCCACGCCTGCTCGAGGACCGCGTTGTAGCGGATATAGGTGGCGAGCTGAGGCCCGGCTTGACTGTCGAGCTTCATGTCGCCGACCGCCCGATCGATGGTCCAGGGCGTCAGGCAGTTGGTCAACCACTGGAGCGTCGCGCGGTTCATCCGTTCGCAATCGTCCATGAGCGATTGCAGAGCGGCCAGGCCCTGCTTGGCCGCCAGATCGTTCACCACCGCCTGCGCCGGACGCGGCACGCGGTACTGGCCTGTGCCGACGGAGACGATCAAGAGCTTGTCCTTGCCTGTTGGCCAGCAAAACCCATGGCCTTGCAGCGCCGCCAGCATGAGAAGCTGGAGCGTTGGATCATTGAATGGCGTGACGCCGCCGTCCACGAACGCGCCCTCGACGACCGACCCGTCGCGGGAATGGATGGGGATTTCCTCAGGGGCGAAGTAGGTCGGCGCGGCGGTGCTGGCGCGGACAATTTGCGTGAGACGCAGCGCGCCGTCCTGAGCGGCGTATCTTCCCCGCCCGCCGTTGTTCAACGGCCAGGGGCTGCCGGTGTCGAGCCGCTTGGTCATGATCATGAGGCCGGTGAGGATCTTGTCACTGTCGAGGGTCGTCTCTGCGCCAAGCTGCCTGTCGAGCTCGGCCTGGAGCGGCCCGGAGGGGAACTTGGGAGCGAGCGTTCCTTGAAGCGAGGCCGGAAGAAGCTTACTGAGCCTGCCTTTCTTGAACGCCTTCGCGCCCACGTTCCTGTAGAGATCCTGCAGCGCGTCGACCGTCATGCCGCACGCGAGCCCCGCGGCGATAATCGAACCGGTCGAGGTCCCGCCGATCAGGTCGAAATAGTCGCAAAGCCGGGTCTTCTCGCCGAAGCGCGCCTTGATCAGGGCCTCGAGGGCTTCCAGAAACTGGAGGGTGAGAATCCCGCGGATGCCGCCGCCGTCGAGCGCCAGAATGCGCTTCGGCGGGAGTGCGGGGTCGAGATGCTGGGCTTTGGTTAGCGGCAACGGCCGACCCTCCTCTGCAATCACTTTTCGTCGCGCTCGCGACCCTGCAAAATCTGCATTCAGAATATCAGGCCAGTGTCTTGTGCAGATCGATCGCCGTCAAGTCCAAACGCAGATCGCGGTCGCCCCCTACGGGTGGATCGCGTCGAGTTCGGGCAGCATGACGACGCTCTCCTGCTCTTTGGAATCGGTGCGGGCGACGATCGCGGTCGCGGGCTCCGTCTGGCTCCGGTTATAGGGCAGATGCGGGATGTTGGCGGGAATGTAGACGAAGTCGCCGGCGCGGGTGACCATGTGATGCTCGAGCCGCTCGCCGTACCACATGCCGGCCTCGCCGCTCAGAACGTAGATCGCGGTCTCGTGCGCCTCGTGCTTGTGCGCCTTGGCGCGGGCGCCCGGAGGCATGGTCAGAAGCTGCATGTGGATGGCCGAGGCGCGCGCGGTTTCGGCCGAAATCGCTGGCGCATAGGTGAGCCCCTGCTTGCCAACGAACGGCTCGCCGGCGCTTAAGCGAAGGCACGTCGCCGGACGCTCGGAAGTGGCGATATCCGGCATGGCGGCCCCTTTTCGGGTTTAAAGGTGATTTCGGCGCCCGACCTTACGGCGATGGGCGTGAAGCCGCAATCAACTGCCGGGGGCTCAATCGATCGTCGCCGTCGCTGGGCCTGCGGATCATTAGCGGGCACGATCTGCGCGCCGTGGAGCGTGGCGCGCGCCGCGCGGTCCAGGGCGGCGGCGCGCTCGGCCAAGGCCCGGCTCGCGGCGCCCTTCTCGACGACCGACCATGAGCGATTCGAGGGACGGACGCGCCGCTCGACCTCGCTGAGGCCGCCATCGTCGCGATCGTGGGGATGCGCGTCACTCTCGCCGCCGATCGGCGGGGCATCGAGGCCATCTCCAGAGCTCCTGTCCTGGAACCTGTTTGCACGCGAACCGGCGAACGGTCGCTCGCGGCGCGGGAACAGCAATTCGCCGCCTCAGCCGAACATCTTGCGCCCGCCGACCCAGGTCTGGCTGACCTTGATCGCCATCAGGGCGTCGGGATCGACGGTGTAGGGGTTCTTCTCCAGGATGGTGAAATCGGCGAGCTTGCCCGCCTCGAGCGTTCCGAGCTGGTCTCCCAAGCCGATTTGGCCGGCTGCGTGGCTGGTCACCGCGAGCAAGGCGTCGGTCAAAGACACCGCCTGCTCGGCGCCGACGACCGAACCGTCGACGCTGCATTTGCGCGTCACCGCGGTCTGAACGAGTTGCAGCGTGCCGATGTTCGAACACGGCGCGTCGGTGTGGAGCGTGAACGGCAGGCCCAGGCGCACGCAGTCGGCCGCCGGGTCCATCCGCGCCGCCCGCTCGTGGCCGAACAACTGGTCGCGGTAGGCCGCGCCGTAGAAATAGACGTGGTTCATGAGAAAGCTTGGCTGGACGCCGAGCCGGGCCATCCGCTCGATCTGCTCGGGCCGGGTGATCGTGCAATGCTCGATCCGATTGACGCCCGTTGCCGGAAAAGCGCCATAGACGTCTTCGATCGCGTCGAGCGCGAGATCGAGCGTCGCGTCGCCGTTGCTGTGGATCGACACCGGCCACCCCTGCGCCTTGACCTCGCCAACCATTGCCTGGAGCTCTCGGGCGTCGAAATTGGTCTTTCCCCTGTCCTGCCCGTTAAGATAGGGGATCGTCTGGGCGGCGCTCTTGGTCTGGTTCGAGCCGTCGGCGACAATCTTCATGGCGTAGATCGTCAGCGTCGTGCCGAGGATCGTGGTCGCTTGCGCGCCGTGGCCGTATTGCTTGTAGGGTTCCGCCTCCTTCATCGAATCGTACATCAGGCTGATGCTGGCGCGGCAGGGCGAACGGAGCGCGACCCGCTCGTAGCCTTCCAAGAGATCGCCGAACACCAGGACGCCCGCCTCGTGGACTGTGGTGTTGCCGAACGAGGCGTTGACCTTCAGCCAATCGATCACTGCTTTTCCGGCAAGCCCAGGGGTGATCTCAGGAATCGCGACAGCGAATTTTTTCAGCGCCGATTCCTCGTAGATCATCCCGTCGAGCTTGCCCGAGGCGTCGCGCCCGAAGCGGCCGCCGCCCGGCAGATTGCCGATATTCGAGGGGATCTTGGCCTTGGCGAACGCGAGGCTGTTGCCGGCGGCGGTGTGCATGTTGATGTAATAGACGAGGATCGGATGATCCTTCGACGCCGCGTCGAGGTCGGCCATCGTCAGGTCGCCACCCTGCAGCAGATTGTCGAAACTGGTGAACAAGAGCCACTCGCCGGCCGGTGTCTTCGCCGCCCGGTCGCGAAACATCGCCATGAGCGCGTCGCGGGTTCGGTATTTCGTAAAGCCGCAATCGACAAAGAGGGCGTTGATGAGAGCGCCGGTCACCGTGTGCTGATGCGCGTCGATGAAGCCCGGCAGCATGGCGCGGCCGTCGAGGTCGACGATTTCGGTCGCAGTGGACTTGAGGTCCATAACCGCGTCCGCCGAGCCGACCGCGACGATGCGGCCGTTCTTCACCGCGAGCGCCTCGACGGCGGCGCCGCCGTCCACGAGCGGAATGATCGGGCCGCCGCGGAAGATGAGGTCGGCAGTGTCGGTGGAGGCGGCGTGAGACCGCGCCGCCAGCGGCGCAACCGAGGCCGCGCCCGCCGCGGTCGCCAGGAACTGACGACGGCTGAGGCCGGGGCGAATTCCCCGGAGCGGGCCGAAGATATTGCCGACGCAGCCCTGACACATGTTCGGACCCCTCGCGCGGCGGAATCGCCTGCAAAGATTACCGGCCGTGGCCCGCGCGCAGCTCGCGGTCCCTACCGGCCCTTTAGCCGCGCCTACTTCACCAGCCGGGGTCCGTCCGCGCGCGCGTATTCGTTTTCCTGGACGACGCCGAGCCGGCGGGCGACCTCGGTATAAGCCTCGATCATCCCGCCGAGATCCTTGCGGAAGCGGTCCTTGTCCATCTTGTCGTTGGTCTTGACGTCCCAGAGCCGACACGAGTCAGGGCTGATCTCGTCGGCGAGCACGATTCGCATGTTCTCGCCCTCCCATAAGCGCCCGGTCTCGATCTTGAAGTCGACGAGCCGAATGCCGACGCCGAGAAACAGACCGGACAGGAAGTCGTTGACCCGAATCGCCAGCGCCATGATGTCGTCGATTTCCTGCGGCGCGGCCCAGCCAAAGGCGGTGATGTGCTCTTCCGAGACCATCGGGTCATTCAGCTGATCATTTTTGTAATAGAACTCGATGATCGACCGTGGCAATTGCGTGCCCTCTTCAAGGCCAAGGCGGGTCGAGAGCGATCCGGCCGCGACATTGCGCACCACGACCTCGAGCGGAATGATCTCGACCTCGCGGATCAATTGCTCGCGCATGTTGATTCGGCGGATGAAATGCGTCGGCACGCCGATGTCGTTGAGGCGCTGAAACAGGTATTCCGAGATCCGATTGTTGAGTACGCCCTTGCCCTCGATCACCTCATGCTTCTTGGCGTTGAACGCGGTCGCGTCATCCTTGAAATACTGGACGAGTGTGCCGGGCTCCGGGCCCTCGTAGAGGACCTTGGCTTTGCCTTCATAAATGCGTCGGCGGCGGTTCATGCGGTGCGACCGTGGCTTGAGGAAATCCATTCTCGTGGCCTTTTCTGGTGGCTATCCCGGTGAAGCCGCGAAGGCAGGCTCGGGATATGGGGATTCGGACCGCGAAACCCAAGCATTGGACTCGTCCGGACCGGGGGCCAGCCCCCTGCCGGCAATCTAGCTGATTGGCGCCGCCGGCACAAACATTCCGCAGTCCGAGGCCATCCGCTAGACAAAAGGTCGCAGGGCTGGAGCCTCGACGCGGCGGTGAAATAGAGGCAAAATAGCGGTCGGATTCGGTCGCAAGCACGAAAACCGCTGCGGCCGGAAGAGGCGGGGGCCTCGTCGGATGGGTCGGGCAAGTTAGAGCAGCCTATCCGGCAAGCTCCTTTAGGGCATCGGACGCCAGAATGAGAACGCTTCGACGGCGAGAAAAGTCGTAGCGAGGCTTTGGGAGGGAATCGATGGACCGGATGAACCTGAGCCGGATCGAAAACGATCCGAATTACCTTAAACTTGTGTCGGAACGGAAATCTCTGGGCTGGACGCTCGCGATCATCACGCTCGTGATGTATTACGGATATATTGCTATCGTCGCGTTCGCTCCTTCCGTGATTGCGATCAAGCTTTTCGGCATGATCACCGTCGGCATAGTCCTTGGCGTCGCCATCATTCTGGCGTCGATTCTGCTCACAGGCATTTATGTCATGCGGGCCAACGCCGAATACGACGATTTGACCAACGCCATCGTCAACGCCAACCGGAGGGGAGGAAAGTGATGAGAGGACTTCTTCGTTCAGCCGCGCTCGCCGCGGCGCCCTGCCTTGCGGCGGGTTCGGCCTACGCCGCCGGGCCGATCGAGGCGGGAACGATCCAGCCTACCGACTGGAACGCGATTCTCATTTTCGGCGCCTTCGTCATCCTCACCCTCGGCATCACCTATTGGGCCGCGCAGCACACGCACACGACCAAGGACTTCTATGCCGCGGGCGGCGGGATCACCGGTCTCCAGAACGGCCTCGCGATCGCCGGCGACTACATGTCCGCGGCCTCGTTTCTCGGCATCTCGGCGCTCGTCTACACCGCCGGCTATTACGGACTGATCTACTCGATCGGCTTCCTGGTCGGCTGGCCGATCATCATGTTCCTGATGGCGGAGCCGTTGCGCAACCTCGGCCGCTTCACTTTCGCTGACGTTGTTTCCTATCGGCTCCAGGCGACGCCGATTCGCGCCATGGCGGCGACCGGGACGCTGGTGGTCGTCGCCCTCTACCTGATCGCGCAGATGGTCGGCGCGGGGCAACTGATCGAGCTCTTGTTCGGCCTGCCTTACCTCTGGGCCGTCATCGTGGTCGGTGTGCTGATGGTCATCTACGTCACGTTCGGGGGCATGATCGCCACCACCTGGGTGCAGATCATCAAGGCCGGACTTCTCTTGTTCGGCTCGACCCTGATGGCGCTGCTGGTGCTGTCGCAATTCGGGTTCGACTTCAACGCGCTGATCGCCAAGGCGGTCGAGGTCCATCCCGGCCACGACAAAATCCTCACGCCCGGAGCGGCGGTCGCTAACCCGATCAACGCCTTCTCGCTCGGGATTGCGCTGATGTTCGGCACCGCCGGACTCCCCCACATCCTCATGCGCTTCTTCACCGTCGGCAACGCCAAGGAAGCGCGCAAGTCGGTATTCTGGGCGACCACCTTCATCGGCTATTTCTACATCCTGACCTTCATCATCGGCTTCGGCGCGATCGTGCTGGTGTCGACCAATCCGGCCTATCATGTCGGCAACGACATCAAGGGCGCGCTGCTCGGGGGCGGCAACATGCCCGCGATCCACCTCGCCCACGCCGTCGGCGGCGATCTGATGAAGGGCTTCATCGCCGCGGTCGCGTTCGCGACAATCCTCGCGGTGGTGTCGGGTCTGACGCTGTCGGGGGCGAGCGCGGTCAGCCACGACCTCTACGCCAGCGTGTTCCGGCACGGCAATGTCGACGAGGCGACGGAAGTGCGCGTCTCGCGCATCACGACCGTCGTGCTCGGGATCATCGCGATTATTCTCGGGGTCATCTTCGAGAAGATCAATGTCGCGTTCATGGTCGGGCTGGCTTTCGCGGTCGCGGCGAGCGCCAATTTTCCGGTGTTGCTGCTCTCGATCATGTGGAAGGGCCTGACCACCCGCGGCGCGGTGATTGGCGGCTTCGTCGGCCTCATCAGCTCGCTGGTGCTGACGATCGTCAGCCCCGGCGTGTGGGAGGCGGTGTTCGGCTATCCGAAGGGCTCGGCTCTATTCCCCTACGTGTCGCCGGCGCTCTTCACCATGCCGCTGTCGTTCTTGTGCTGCTGGCTGTTCTCGGTGACCGACAGCTCGAGGGCCGCGACGAGCGAGCAGGCGGCGTTCGAGGCGCAATATGTCCGGTCACAGACGGGCATCGGCGCGGACGTCGCCACCGCCCACTGAGGCTCGGCGCACTCAGGGCGCCGGCTTCAAGCCGGCGCCATCTTCAGCTGGAAAGGCGCCATCTTCAGCTGGAAATAAGAAGGGCCGCTCCTGGCGGAACGGCCCTTCCATTGTCGCGCCCACGCTAGCTCGCTGGCGCCCTGGAGTCCTTGCCTAGCGAGTGCTATGCGCGAAATTCCTTCGCACGGACAATAACCCAGGCCTCGTCGATCACGCGGGGCGGAAGACAATGAGACACTGGATCACCTCCTTTCGGCTGGTTGACGACGCTGGCATGTTACGGTGATTCGCGAAAATTAAAAGCAGCTTTTTTCTTGCGAAGTTAAGAATTCTTTAGCCGTTCGCCGCCTCCGCGGCGCCGGATCTGATCCAAATTCGCCTGGTTTGCGTGTCATACGTCAGACGACCCATAGGGCGCCCTCGTGGCGTCTCCTCTCGGAGGTCCGACATGTCCACGCACAAACTGATGCGCCAGGTCGCGGTTGCGGCGCTCGGCGCGTTGACGCTTGGCGCTGTCGCAGCGTCACCCGGCGCGCTCGCGCGTCGCGCCGTTTCACTCCCGGGGATTCGGGTGGACGTCGGGCCGCTATTGGCGAACGCCGGCGAACCAACCGCCGAATGGGTGGCGCAGGATCTGCCGAGGCAGATCGCTCGGAACCTGGCGCAGAAAGGAGTGAGCGCGAACGTGTCTGTGCGGATCGATTATCTGACGCTCGGGCCGAACCAGGGATCAAACGGGCCGGGCGGTTCGTCGTGGGATAACATTGAAGGCGTCGCGACCATCAACGGCGTCGAAATGCCGGTCCGGGCGTCGTCGAGCTATTATCCGATGGCGGTGGACCAGTCGATGATCGAGCAAATGAACCGGGAGCGTATATCGGAACTGACCGATGCGCTTGCCTACTGGATCGCCCGGGACGCGACTGAGACTGTCGGCGCCGGACCGCAATCCTAGGCGGCGCCGGCGACCGCCTCGCAGACGTCGCTGACCAGTGTGTTAACGAGCGCCTGATCGTCGGCTTCGCCCATGACCCGGATGACCGGCTCGGTGCCGGAGGGACGGATGACGAGCCTTCCGCGATCGCCGAGCCGCGCCGTCGCCTCAGCGATCGCCTTGGCCACGGACGGATGCTCGAGCGGCTTGCCGCCGTTGAAGCGGACATTGCGCAAAACCTGGGGCACCGGCTCGAACCGCCGGCAGACCTCGCTCGTCGGCTTCCCGACTTTATGCACGACCGCCAGCACCTGCAGCGCCGCTACGAGCCCGTCGCCGGTAGTCGCATAGTCGGAAAGGATGATGTGGCCCGACTGCTCGCCGCCGACGTTGAAGCCCTTCTCCCGCATCCGTTCGATGACGTAGCGGTCGCCAACCGCCGTTCGCTCGAGCGCGAGCCCGAGGCTCGCCAGCCGCCGCTCGAGACCGAGGTTCGACATCACCGTGGCGACGATGCCGGGCTTGGCGAGACGGCCCTCGTCGCGCCAGCTCTCGGCGACCACCGCCATCACCTGGTCGCCGTCGATCAGGTGGCCCTTTTCATCGACGATGATCATCCGGTCGGCGTCGCCGTCGAGCGCGATGCCGACGTCGGCCCGCATCTCCCGGACTTTCCGCGACAGCGCCTCGGGCGCGGTCGAGCCAACCTCGAGATTGATGTTGAGCCCGTTCGGATCCACGCCGATCTTGATCACCTCGGCGCCGAGCTCCCAGAGCGCCTCGGGGGCGACCTTGTAGGCGGCGCCGTTGGCGCAGTCGATCACCACCCGCATGCCTTCGAGCGAGACCTCGCGGGAGAGTGTTCGCTTGGCGTATTCGATGTAGCGGGCCTGGACGTCATCGATGCGCTTGGCGCGGCCGAGGTCCGGCGAGCGGGCGAGTATCGGCGCGACGTCGCCGTCCATCAGGGCCTCGATCCGCGCCTCGACTTCGTCGGAGAGCTTGTAGCCGTCGGGCCCGAACAGCTTGATCCCGTTGTCCTCATAAGGGTTGTGCGAGGCGGAGATCATGACCCCGAGATCGCAGCGCATCGAGCGGGTCAGCATCGCGACCGCCGGCGTCGGAACAGGGCCGAGCAGCAGCACGTCGACGCCGACCGAGGTAAAACCGGCGACCAGCGCGTACTCGATCATGTAGCTCGACAGCCGGGTATCCTTGCCGATGACCACCCGATGGCGGTGTTCGCCGCGGCGAAAGGCGACGCCCGCGGCTTGGCCGACCCTCAGCGCCACGTCGGCGGTGATTTTGCTATTGGCCCGGCCCCGGATCCCGTCGGTGCCGAAATATTTGCGCGCCATGCGTGAAGATTCCCCACGACGAGACGAATGGCAACTCGGAGAGATCGACTTCATAGCGCGATTTTGCCGGATAAAGTTTCACAAATCGTTGCTACTCGTTAACGATCCGGGCGGCGTTGCCCCGGGCAGGGCAGGCGCCTAGAGTGGCTGAGCGTGCCCGGAGACGCGCGCAGGAGGACGCCGCCCATGATCCGAACGGTCGCCACCAAGCCATTCCCCGACCAGCGGCCGGGGACCTCGGGATTGCGCAAGAAGGTTCCGGTGTTTCAGGGGCCGGGCTATCTCGAAAACTTCATCCAGTCGATTTTCGATTCGCTCGAGGGCTTTGAGGGCAAGACGCTCGTCCTTGGCGGCGACGGGCGCTTCTTCAATCGCGAGGCGATCCAGATCGTGGTCAAGATCGCCGCCGCCAACGGCTTCGGCCGCATCGTCGTCGGCCAGGGCGGCATTCTCTCCACCCCGGCCGTCTCGGCGCTGATCCGGGCGATCCACGCCTACGGCGGGATCATCCTGTCGGCGAGCCACAATCCCGGCGGCCCGCAGGGGGACTTCGGCGTCAAATACAACATCGCCGCCGGCGGTCCCGCGCCCGAGAACGTCACCGAGGCGATCTTCGCCAAGAGCAAGACGATCTCCGCCTACAAGATTTCCGACGCGCCGGACATCGACATCGACCGGCTTGGGACGGTCAGGGTCGAGGGCATGGAGATCGAGGTGGTCAACCCGGTCACCCAATATCTTTCGCTGATGAAGACCCTGTTCGACTTCGACGCCATCCGGGCGCTGTTCGCCTCCGGCTTTAAGATGCGGTTCGACGGCCTGCACGCGGTCACCGGCCCCTACGCCCACGCCATCTTCGAGGGTGAGCTCAAATCGGGCGCGGGCACGGTGGTCAACGGCACGCCCTTGCCCGATTTCGGCGGCCATCATCCCGACCCCAATCCGACCTACGCCAAGGACCTCTACGATTTCATGATGTCGCCGAGCGCTCCCGATTTCGGCGGCGCCTCCGACGGCGACGGCGACCGCAACATGATCCTGGGCCGGGGGGTCTATGTCACGCCGTCCGATTCGCTCGCGATCCTCGCCGCCAATGCGACGCTCGCGCCGGGCTATGCCAAGGGCCTCGCCGGCGTCGCGCGCTCGATGCCGACCAGCGCCGCCAGCGATCGGGTCGCCGCCAAGATCGGCGTCCGCCACTACGAGACGCCGACCGGGTGGAAGTTCTTCGGCAACCTGCTCGACGCCGGCTTGGCGACGCTCTGCGGCGAGGAAAGCTTCGGCACCGGCTCGAACCACATCCGCGAGAAGGACGGGGTCTGGGCGGTGCTGTTCTGGCTCAATATCCTCGCCAAGCGCCGCATCTCCGTCAAAGACCTCGTGAACGAGCACTGGCGCACATATGGGCGCAACTACTACACCCGCCACGACTACGAGGAGATCGACCTCAAAGCCGCGAACGGGCTCATGGACGCGCTGCGCGAGGCGACGAAGACCCTGCCCGGCAAGAGCTTCGGGGCGCTGAAGGTCGAGGCGGCGGACGACTTCGCCTATCACGACCCGGTCGATCATTCCGAGGCCGACCATCAGGGCGTGAGGATCATGTTCGAAGGCGGCGCGCGCATTGTGTACCGCCTCTCCGGAACCGGCACCGTCGGCGCGACGCTGCGCGTCTATGTCGAGCACTACGAGCCGCCGGCCGGCAGGCTCGACCAGGAGACGCAGGCCGCGCTCGCCGACCTCATCGCTCTGTCGCGAAGCCTGGGCGAGATCGAGAAGCGCACCGGGCGCAAGGCGCCGAGCGTGGTGACGTGAAGGCCGCCGCGCCGCCGGCATTCCTGCGTCGGGATCCAATCTTTTCAAGAGCTTGCGGCGCCATTTCCAAACCAGTCGCGGGCCCGCCTCAGCCGCGGGTAGAGTATTGTTCCACGACCGTGGGGCTGTGGCTTGTTGGAGGCGCTATATCCTAACAGATATTTCGTCTGTCCAAAATTTGGGATTTGCAAGCGCTGTCTTGCGACAGGGGTCCCGTGTCAATTCACCGGATCACGAACGCGCGCAGTTCCTCCCGCGCAGCCTCGGCGAAGTCTTTCAACGGATCGATGACTGCCCCGCCGCCTTTCACGACCTCGCGAATGTCCGCCATCGTCCGGTTCGGCGCGAAATAAGTGTCCACGATCGCGCGCATCACATTTTCCGCGCACTCGACCGAGCGCGGCATCGCCAGCACCCGCATCCGGCTGACCATCGCGTAGAGATCGACGATCTCCGGCATCTTCGGCTCGCTGTTGCCGATCGCATCGCCATAGGTCTTGGACGCCGCGATGACAAAATCCCTGATGAGATCCTCGCGTCTGGCGAGATCGTGCGCGATCTGGCCCGCCCGCGCCTGGGTTCGCTGGCTGAGCCAGGTCGTCAGCGCGGTGGTCAAGCCCCCGATCACCGAGCCGGCCAGCGCTGAAGTTGCCGATATTAGAGCCGCGTCCATGTCTCGCCACCCCGCCCATTTTGGCGCGCGGCCGCTCCCGGCGGCGCCGGCTCGATCCCTATTTCTTCAGCGCCGCGAGCACCTTGACCGAGGCGCGGCCGTTGACCTCTAGCCCGTTCTTTTGCTGGAAATCGGCGATCGCCGCCTTGCTCTTGGTCCCGATGTCGCCGTCCGGCGGCCCGCCGACGTCATAGCCGCGCTGGGCGAGCAGCGCCTGCACCTGCTTGCGCCCCTCGAGCGGGAGCAGCGGATCGTCGGTCGGCCAGGGCGTGACGATGCCCGAACCGCCGGCGAGCTTGTCGGAGAGCACGCAGGCGGCAAGCGTGTAGGATTCGGCGGCGTTATAGGAATAGACGGCGTCGAAATTGCGCGTCACCAGAAAGGCCGGGCCGTCCCGTCCGGCCGGCAGAAGCAGCGCGGCGTCGCCTCCCCCAAGCGGGCGCCCGTCGACGCGGGTCAGGCCCTTGGAGGCCCAGAAGGACATCGATTGCCTCGCCTTGCGCCCCGACGGGCCGGAATAGCCTGCCGGCACCTTGACCTCGAAGCCCCACGGCAGACCCGAGCGCCAGCCCGACTTGCGCAGGTAATTGGCGGCGGACGCCAGCGCGTCGGGGGCGGAATCGACGATGTCGCGCCGCCCGTCGCCCTCGAAGTCGACCGCGAGCCTCAAGAAGGTCGAAGGCATGAACTGGGTCTGGCCGAACGCTCCCGCCCACGACCCGTTGAGCTTGTCGGCCGGCACGTCGCCGCGATCGATGATCTTCAAGGTCGCCATCAGTTCGGAGCGGAAATAGTTCGCCCGCTCGCCGTAGCAGGCGAGCGTCGAGAGCGACTGCACCAGCGGCCGTTGACCCATGTTCTGGCCGAACCTCGACTCCACCCCCCAGATCGCCGCCAGCATGTAGCGGCTCACGCCATAGGTCTCCTCGGCGCGGGCCAGCGCGCGCGCTTCGCGCGCCATCGCCGCCTTGCCCTCGGCGACGCGATCGTCCTCGACCAGGCTGTCGACGTAATCCCAAACCGGCGTCTTGAATTCCGGCTGCTGTTTCTGGAGGTCGAGCACCTTCGTATCCGGCTCAAGGCCATTGAAGGCGGCGTCGATGGTCTTGGCTGAAATTCCGGCGCGCGCAGCGTCTTCCCGCAAGCCGGCGACGCAACCGGAAAAGTCGGCTCGCGCCGGCCCCGCCGTGGCGGCCGCCGATGCTGCGAGCACGCACAGGACCAAGCATTTCATACTTCGATCATCCGCAATTCGTCAGCGCCCGTCGAGCCGCGGCCCGCGGGAGCGGCTGCGGCGCGGGGCGCTACATCCTTTCCTTCACGCCGGACCGGATCAGCAGCCAGTTGACTGGATAGGTCGTAAAGAATCCGCAAACCATGGCGATCTGCATCATCAGCCAATAGGACCAATCCGTCGGCTTCAGGCCCGGCCAAGCATGGGCGCGATAGATCATAAAGGCGAACATGCCAACCTCATAGGCGACGAGCGAAAGCGTGTCCGCCTTGATCGCCGCTGCGACCCCGGCCCGGAAGCCCAAGCCGCGCATCGGCGCGATGGCGTAATACTGGAAGGCGATCCCCGCCGCGTAGGCGAGCACAAAGCTCAAAGTAAGCCTCGCCGCGAGGGCCGAGCCGAACAGCGCTAGGCCGAGCCCGAGGACGATCCATTCTGCGGCGAAATCGCCGAGCGCGCAGCCTGCTCCGCAATGCGCCGATCCCTTGAAGACAGCCTGCCACATCGGGACTCTGTCGTGCATGTGCATGCCGCCCGGCTCGCCGCGGCCGAAGCTCAAATAGAACGGCAGGCCAAGCGGCCCCCAGTAAAGCAGCGTCAGGGGCCATACCGCCTCCATCACTTTCATCGGCTGCCGCCGGCCAATGAGAAGGATGTCGGCCGCAACGAAGAGGCATGCCGCGATCGACAGCAGAGCGTAAATGAGCGCGATTGTGTCGAGGCTCATCGGCGACAGAGGCTCGTTCTCCGGGGTTTCACTGGAGAAGCGTTGGGGCGCGGCGCAGGGACGGGCTAGAATACCCGCCGTCACACGGAGACGGCACGATGCGCTGGTCGGTCACCCTTGGCAGCTTCGGCGGAACAGCGGTCAAGATCCATATCACCTTCATCCTGTTCCTTGCCTGGATCGCCTTCAGCGCCTGGTCGAGGGGAGGGCCGGCGGCCGCGCTCGACAGCACCATATTCATCGTCCTCCTCTTCGCTTGCGTCGTGCTGCACGAGTTCGGCCACATCGCCGCCGCGCGGCGCTACGGGATCAGGACGTCAGAGGTGACGCTCCTGCCGATCGGCGGGGTGGCCAGCCTGCAACGGCTGCCGAGCGACCCCGCCCAGGAGCTGGTCGTCGCGCTCGCCGGGCCCGCCGTCAATCTCGTCATTGGCCTTGTCCTGCTCGCCATTGTCGGCTCGGTCCATCCCGACGAACTGTCGCAGATCGACGATCCGAACCTCTCGCTGATCGGGCGCCTGGCGATCGCCAACCTCTTTCTCGCCGTGTTCAATCTGATCCCCGCCTTCCCGATGGACGGCGGGCGCGTCTTGCACGCGCTGGTCGCGATGCGGGTCGGCGGCCCGCGCGCGACCGAGATCGCGGCGCGGATCGGCCAGGCTCTGGCCTTCGGCCTCGGGTTCCTCGGCCTGTTCGGCAATCCGCTGCTCGTGTTCATCGCCATCTTCGTCTATATCGCCGCGGCTGCCGAGGCGCAGATGAGCGCGGCGCAGGAAGCGCTCAAGGGGGTGAGCGTCGGCGAAGCGATGGAGACGCGCTTCACTCCGGTTTCCATTGACGCCAGTCTCAGCCAGGCGGTCGACGCGCTTCTGGCGACCGCGCAGCACGAATTTCCGGTCGTCGACGCGTTCGGCAAGCCGGTCGGGCTCTTGACACGCGAGGATATCCTCAGCGCGGTGCGCCAGCACGGCGGCGAGGAGCCGGCGAGCGCCTTCATGCGCTCGGGCGTCGAGAGCGTCCGCCCGGCGACCCCGGTCGAAAGCGTGTTCCAGCGCCTCCAGGGTCAAGGCGCCGGCGCGCTCTATGTCACCGACGCCGACGGCAGGATCGTCGGCCTCTTGACGCGCGAGGCGCTCGGCGAGGTGGTGATGATCCGCGCCGCGCGGCCCGACTGGCGGTTCGACCGCAAGGCTTGAAGCGCGGGTTGACAGCGTGGCGTCCGCAACGAATATGGCCCCGGGCGGGGCCTCGACCGCATGGACCCATGGACAGAATGGCGCCTCGATTGTTGCCGCTTTTTGCGTTCGGAGCGGCGCTCTGCGCGGCTGAGCCGGCGCGCGCGGATTTGCGCATGTGCAACAACACCGGCAACCGGGTCAGCGTCGCGCTCGCCTATACCGACGGCCAGGGCTGGGTCAGCGAGGGCTGGTGGAATCTGAAGTCGCTCGATTGCGTAACGCTGCTGCACGGCGCGCTCGCGGCCCAGTTTTATTACGTCTACGCGATGGACGAGCGCGGCGGCGAGTGGAAGGGCAAGGCTTTCATGTGCACGTCGGATCGCGAGTTCAAGATCGAGGGCCGGCAGGATTGCTTCGTCCGCGGCTACGACCGCACCGGCTTTTTTGAAGTGGACACCGGCAAGGACGCCAAAAGCTGGACGGTGCAGTTGACCGACCAGGCGAACCCCTAGGCCCTTTCCGGCGATCGGTCGCCTGCGTCGTGACTTGCGTCCTCGGCCCGGTCATGCTGAGGAGCAGTGTGGAGCGCTGGGTCTCGAGGTAATGAGGGCCTCAGAGGCGCGGCGTCTTCGACGCGGGTCGCGATTGAACCGGCGGCGGCGAACGCCGCAAAGTCCCAGGGGAGGAACGCCAGTGCAGGCCCGTCGCCGTCGCCGCGTCAAGATCATCGCCACCCTCGGTCCTGCCTCGAACGATCGCGAGACCATCGCCGCCCTGTTCGCCGCCGGCGCCGACGTCTTCCGCATCAATATGAGCCATGCCTCGCATGACGCGATGCGCGAGCGGGTGGCGACGATCCGATCGCTCGAGGAGGAGATGAACCGCCCGATCGGTATCCTGGTCGATTTGCAGGGCCCGAAACTCAGGCTCGGCAGCTTCGAGAGCGGCCGGGCGGACCTCAGCAAGGGCGGCCACTTCGTCCTCGACGGCGACCCGGCTCTCGGCGGACGTTCGCGTGTCTATCTGCCCCATCCCGAAATCCTGAGCTCGCTCGCTCCCGGCCACCGCATTCTCATCGACGACGGCAAGGTCCTGCTGCGCGTCGCCGACGCCGCGCCCGGATGGGCCTCGACCATCGTCGAAGTGGCCGGTCAGGTGTCGGACAAGAAGGGGGTCAGCCTGCCTGACACCACGATCCCGACCTCCGCCATGACCGACAAGGATCGCGCCGACCTCGCCGCGGCGCTCGAGGAGGACATCGACTGGATCGCGCTCTCGTTCGTCCAGCGCCCGGAGGACATCGTCGAGGTCAAGACGATCGCCAAGGGACGGGCGCTGGTGATGGCCAAGATCGAGAAGCCGCAGGCCGTCCAGCGGATCGACGAGATCATGGCGGCGGCCGACGCGGTGATGGTGGCGCGCGGCGACCTCGGGGTCGAGATGCCGCTCGAGCGCGTGCCGGGCATCCAGAAGACCCTGACGCGGCTCGCCCGGCGCGCGGGCAAGCCGGTGGTGGTGGCGACGCAGATGCTCGAATCGATGATCACCGCCCCGGTGCCAACCCGCGCCGAGGTGTCGGACGTCGCGACCGCCGTGTTCGAGGGGGCGGACGCGGTGATGCTCTCGGCCGAGAGCGCCTCGGGCCAATATCCGCGCGAGGCGGTGGCGACGATGAACCGGATCGCCGAGGCAGTGGAATCGGAGGGCATCTATCCCTCGATCATCGAGGCGCAGCGGGCGGCGCCCGAGGCGACGGGCGCCGACGCAATCGCCGAGGCGACCCGCGATGTCGCCGAGACCCTCGATTTGAAGGTCATCTGCGCCTGGACCACCTCCGGCTCGACCGGCCTGCGCATCGCCCGCCAGCGGCCGCGCTCCTCCATTCTCGCGCTGACCCCGATCGAAGCCGTGGCGCGGCGCCTCGCGCTCGTCTGGGGCCTCCATCCGGTCGTCACCGATGATGCTCGCGACGAGCGCGACATGGCCGAGCGGGCCTGCCGTCACGCCTATATCGAGGGCTTCGCGGGCGAGGGCGAGCGCATCATCATCGTCGCCGGGGTGCCGTTCGGGACGCCAGGCGCGACCAACAACCTCAGGATCGCGACGGTTGGCGCGTGAGGCCAGGACCCGATCGCGTCTCTTAAGTTGACGGCCCGCTTTTTGGAAGGCGGCGGCTCCTCACTCTGCCAGCGCCTGCTCACTCTACGAGCATGGCCCGAAGGGAAACCGGGTTCACGACCTGGATGCGGCCGTAGGCGACCTTCACGTGGCCCGCTGACGCAAGCTTGCGAAGGGTCATGTTCGCGGTGGTGCGCGCGATGTTGGCCATCGTCGCGAGGTCGGTTTGGCTCGCTTCCACCTCGATCGGCCCGCCGCCTGCAGGCGATGCGGTCCGCGCGTCGGCGAGCCGCAGCAGGACCGCAACGAGCCGCTTGACATGGTCACGAATCATGAGATCGGCGATCGCGGCGACCGCCATTCGTTCGTGCTCGAAGGCGAGCAAAGCCAACCAGCGCCAGAAGCCAGGTTCGCTCTTGAGGAGCTCTCGAAGGCTGGGCAGCGGCACATGCAAGAGCTCTGTCTGTTTGGCCGCGTTGAGGCCGATGATTCGGGGCCTGTCGGTGATGATCGGCCCCTCGCCGAGCCACGAACCGGGACGAAAATAATGGGTAATGAAAGGCCCGAGGTCGCCTGCGGCCGCCGCAAGTCGCACGCTGCCTGAAATCATTCCATAGATGCCGCCTGGCGGCGCGCCGACCATGTAGATCGTGTCGCCGGACGAAAAGGATTGAAGCGAGGCCCGGTCGAGAATCTCCCTGCGAAACCCGGGTGGAGTCTGGCTTAGCCACCCCTCCCGCGCGGCGATCTCGCGCGCCGCCCCGATGCGAGTCAAAATTTACCTCTCACTTTGTCTGCACACGGACAATCCTACTTATGCGCCATTGCTACGCAAGCCGCGCAAAAAGAGAGAGGAGCTGGGTCGCAATGAAGGGTGAAAACAATCCGCAGCGCGGCGTCAGGCGCCGCGAAAAGTTGATGCATGGTGGTTCCACGTCCGCTGCGGCCAGCACCGCTCCTTCCACCGGCGCTGCGGCGACGGAAACCCCTAGTTCGGCTCCAGGTGGGCGATTGCCGAATATCCTTTTCATCATGGGCGATGATGTGGGGGTCTGGAACATTAGCGCCTATCACCGCGGAATGATGGGGGGCAGCACGCCGAACATCGACCGCATCGCCAGGGAAGGCCTGCTCTTCGTCGATCACTACGGACAGGCGTCATGCACCGCCGGACGCGCCGCCTTCATCCTCGGACAATATCCCATTCGCTCGGGCCTCAGCACCGTCGGACTTCCGGGCGCGCCGGAAGGCATTTCAACCAAAGACCCGACGATCGCGAACCTTCTCAAGCCGCTTGGCTACGCGACCGGGCAATTCGGCAAGAATCACCTCGGCGATCGCGACGAGCATTTGCCGACCAATCACGGCTTCGACGAATTTTTCGGCATCCTCTATCACCTCAACGCCGGCGAATATCCCGAGGAATATGACTTTCCCAAAGATCCTGCGACGGTCGCAAAATTCCATCTCGGTCAGCGCGGCGTGATTCATTCCTGGGCGCAAGCCGATGGGACCCAGAAGATCATCGACACGGGGCCTTTTGGGCAGGAACGACAGCGCACGCTGGATGAGGAGTTCCTGGTCGAATCGAAACGCTTCATGACGGATGCGGTCAAGTCGGACCGGCCGTTCTTCGTGTGGCACAACACCACCCGAATGCACTATCGGACCAACCTCTCGAAGAAATACGAGGGGCGTACGGGCTACGGGGTCTATGCCGATGGAATGGCCGAACTCGATGACAACGTCGGCGAACTTCTCAAGCTGCTCGACGACCTTGGCGTCGCGGACAACACCATCGTGGTGTTCACCACGGACAACGGAGCGGCGGTGAATTCATGGCCGGATGGCGGCAACACGCCCTTTGCCGGGGAGAAAGGCGCCGGCGCGAAGGAGGGCGCGTTTCGCGTGCCGATGGTCGTCCGCTGGCCAGGCAAGATTCCTCCGGGCGGCACGACCGGAGAGTTCATGACGATGGAGGACTGGCTGCCGACGCTCATGGCGGCCGTCGGCCAGGCCGACGTCAAGGAGAAGCTTCTCGGCGAATACAAGGCCGGCGACAACGTCTATCAGCGCATCCATCTGGACGGCTTCGACCAGACGGACCTGTTGACCGGCAAGGGTCCGTCGGCGCGCAAGGAGTTCTATTACTTCACCGAAACGAAGCTGCACGGCGTGCGGTACGGCGATTGGAAATTCCTGTTCGTGAAGCAGGATAAATGGTTCAACGGCGTCCAGCAAAACATGGTGTCGCCGCTGTTGACGAACCTCAAGCTCGACCCATTCGAGCGCTTCGAGGAGGCGCGCGGCTTTGACGAGTGGCAGGAAAATCGGGCCTGGACCTACCATCCCGCCTTCAATCAGGTCGGCGTGCTGATCCAATCGCTCAAAGATTATCCGCCCCGCACCAAGAGTGTGGACTTCAATCTCGACGAAGCGCTGCGAGCGCTCAGCCCTTCCTCGTCGGATCGGTAGAGGAGCGACAGCGACCAAGCGCGACAAGGCCAAGCGCGCTTGCCGGCACGCCCATATGGAGGGCGTCGCCGGCGAGGGCGAGCGCATCATCATCGTCGCCGGCGCGCCGTTCGGGCCGCCCGGCGCGACCAACAACCTGAGGATCGCGACGGTGGGGACGTGAGCGGCTGGCCGGCTATCTTGCAGCTCCCGCCGCGCGGTTCCTGAACCACACCCCGGACCAGATCGCGACCCCGACGATCGCGCCATAGGCGGCGAGCGCCGCGCCGAGCATGGCGAAGACGAAGGTCAGCGACCCCGTCAGGCTCAACGCGAGCCAGCCGCCGCCGACCGCGATCACGAGCCGGGCAAATCCGGCGAACAGCGGCCACATGAGCTTTCCCGCCCCCTGCGACGCGAAATAGAGCGCAAGCCCGAGGCCGAAGAAGCCGTAAGCCGGGCCGACCGAGCGCAGATAATCCTTGCCGGTCGTCACCATGGTCGGATCGGCGCCGAACAGGTTGAGCCACGCCTCGGGCCAGAAGGCAGCCGCGAGTCCGATCGCCTCGGTCGCGGCGAAGGCGAGCGCGCCGCCGGTCATGGCGATGCGCAGCGCGCGCCGGTTCTGGCCCGCGCCGATGTTGGCGCCGACCATCGCAACGAGCGGCGCGCCGACCCCGAACACCAGCGGGATGAGGAGATATTCGAGCCGCGAGCCGGTGCCGTAGCCGGCGACCGCCTGCGGGCCGGCGGCGGCGCCGACGAGGCCGGTGGTGAGCGCCACGGTCAAAGTCGTCTGCAGCGTGCTGAGCGAGCCGACGGCGCCGACGCGGAGGATGTCGCTGAAGAACGCCCGGCGCAGCCGCGCGGCCTTTAACCGCACGATCGAGCCGCCGCTCAGGATGCGCCAGGCGAGGATCGCCGCCATCAGCGCCGTTGTCATCACGACTGCGAGGCCACCCCCGGCGATGCCGAGGGCCGGGATCGGCCCGAAGCCGAAGATGAACAGCGGCGACAGCGGGACCAGGAGCGCGACGCCGACGCAGATCACGGTCGAGGGGAACAGCATGTCGCCCGTGCCGCGGACGACGCTGGCGAGCCCGTTCATCAGCCAGACCAGAATGTTGCCGGCGAAGACCACGTTCGAATATCGCATCGCGGCCTCGAGCGAGCCGCCGCGGCCGCCCATGGCGGCGTAGAGCGGCCGCCCGAAGGCGAGGAACAGCGCCGAGGTCAGAAGGCCGAGCGCGAGGTTGATGACAAGCGCATGGGCGACGAGCGCGTCGGCGTCCGCCCGCCGGCCGGCCCCGAGCGCGCGGGCGACCGCCGACGAAATGCCGCCGCCGACCGCGCCCGCGGACAGCATGCCCATCATCATGAACCCGGGAAAGACGAGCGCCATTCCGGTCAGCGCGTCGGTCCCCAGATGCGACACCCACCAGGTCTCGATCAGCCCGGTCGATGCCTGCGCCAGCATCACCAGCACATTGGGCCAGGCGAGGCTCAAGAGCGTCGGCAGGATCGGGGCCGTCAAAAGCATCAGCGTCCGCGCGTTCATCGGCGCGGGGGCAGGGGTCGCGGCCTCGAGGCGAGCGACATTCACGACGGACGCATTCATCAGGCTGCCTTTCTGCCGGAAATCAGTCGAGACCGCGCCTTTGGGCCAGCCTGGCGGAGCGCGCCGCCATTCTCGCTTTGGTGGCCTCGTTCGCCGCGGGACCGGCGACGAGATCGAATTCGGGAGAAACAAGCGGGCGGCCGGTCACGCGATCGATGAGGACCGGGTCGGCCGGGGCGCCGGATTTGGCGTCGGCGATCGTCACGCTCGCCCCTTCGGGCGCGAAGTGCCGATTGCCGAACGCAAGCAGTGCGATAAGGACCGGGCGGAAGTCCCGGCCCCGCTCGGTGACGACATATTCGTGCCGGGGCGGATGGTCGCTGTAGCGCCGCCGGGCAAGAAATCCCGCCTCGACCAGCGCGTTAAGCCGGCGGGTCAGCATGTTGGGGGCGATCGCGAGGCTCTTCTGGAACTCCTCGAACCGGGTCATGCCGCCGAGCGCGTCGCGCAGGATGAGGATGCTCCACCATTCCCCAACCCGGTCGAGGCTGCGAGCGATCGGGCAATCCATTGTGGCGAAGCGGGTGCGTTGCATGAGGAGCATATACAGGAGTAACTTTCATTATGCAAGTGACTTAGCTGGCAGGTCCGCCCGGCTCGAATGGCGCTCGCCTCGGCCGCGGGCCTCCGGTATGGTCGCGCGCCATCAGGGGAGGGTCGAAGCGATGACGAACGCCAGAGGCGAGGTGGTCGAGACCCCGACCGAGGGCCTGCCCTTCAAGGCCGTCATCTCGGTCGACGGCAAAATCGTCCGCGAGACCTATCTCGCCTCCCGCCGGTCGGCGGAGGCGTTTATCGTCAATGTGCTGAAGGAATTAGCCAAATCCGCTCCGAAAGAAGGCCGCCCGGAGTGAGGCCGGAAGGGGAATGCAGGGACGATGGCTGAATCCTCCTCCACGCCCGACGTTCTGATCGTCGGCGCCGGCCCGGCCGGATTGTTCGCGGCCTGCGAGCTCGCTCGCCACGGCGTCAGGCCGCGAATCGTCGAGCAAAGGCTCGCCCCGCATCACGAGACGCGGGGAACCGCGCTCCAGCCCGCTGTGCTCGACATCGTCGACCGCGCCGGCCTCATCGAGCCGTTCGTCAGGGCCGGCGTGCACATCAAGCACAGCGAGCTCATGGGTCCGGGCCTGCGCCGGATCATGTGCGCCGACTTCGCCGGGCTCGGCTGTCGATACGAGTTCCAATGCAGCCAGCCGCAATGGCGGACCGAGCAGATCCTGCGCGATCATCTGGCTCAGCGCGGCGTCAAGGTCGAATATGGCGCCGAGGTCGCCGCCATCGACGCTGCCCCGGAGGTGCTCCGGGTCACGCTCGAAGCCGGCGGCCGAACCGAAGTTCTCGAGCCGCGCTACCTTTTGGGCGCCGGCGGCGCTCACGACATCACGCGTCATTCCATGCAGGAGCACCTTGTCGGCGCCACCTATGGCGGACACTATGTGGTCGCCGACGTCAGGATCGGACTCACGATTCCGCCCGCGACCGCCCGCGTCGTCGTCGGCGGGTCCGGATTCGTCCTGTTCGCGCCGCTGCCGGACAGTCGCTGGCTCATTTTCGTCAGCCGCGATCCGGGCGATCAGCGCGACGATCCGCCGGCCGCGCCGGAACTTGCCGCGATGGTCGATGCGCGGGTCGGCGGCGACGTCGGCTTGAGCGATCTGCGCTGGGTCTCGTGTTTCAAGATGCACCGGCGCGAAGCCGAGAGCCTCGGCGACGGCCGGCGGTTTCTGCTTGGCGACGCGGGCCACATGTCGAGCCCGCTCGGCGGGGAGGGGATCAACGCGGCGTTCATGGACGCAGCCGACATCGCCTGGAAACTCGCCCTGGTCGTGCGCGGGGCGGCGAAGCCGTCGCTGCTCGAAAGCTACGCGATTGAGCGTGGGATGGCCGATCGGCACGCGCTCGAAGTGTCGAACGAGATTCACGGTCATATCACGGCGCTGGTCGCCGTCTTCCGCGACGGCGGCGCGCCGAATCTCCCGTCCTCGACCGCCGATGAGCTCGCCTCGGCGGCCCGCAGGCGGTCGATGCTCGATATCTCCTATGCGGGAAGTCCGCTCGTCGGCCAGGCCGGCCAGTCTTCCAAGCGCCCCGGGCCGGGCGAGCGCTTCCCGGCCAGCCTCAAGCTCCGGGGCGAGAGCCATCATCTGATCGTGTTTGGCAAGGCGCCGGGACTGGACAGCTTCAGCGCGCGCTGGGACTGGCTTGTCACCATCGTGGACGGGGCGGCCGGCGGCTTCGACGCGGCGACGGCCGGCGCGCCCGACGGCGGCGCCGTCCTCGTTCGGCCGGACGGCTTCATCGGCTTCCGCGCGGCTCCCGCGGACGCAACGACGATGGCGGCGCTCGACGCCCATCTGTCGAGCTATCTCATTCCCGCAGGGGCATGAAAACGCGCCTCGGCGCCGCGCTCGCCGCGGCTCTATTCGTCGCCCACACGGCGCTCGCGCTCGAGCAGCCCGCGCCGCCGCAGATCCTGTTCGGCGACCTTTACGCCGCCGTCGAGCTCAGCGGCGTGTTTCCCGACAGCAAGGAATTCGCCGACGCGACGCCGAAATCGCCGCCGGCCGACATCCTCGCGCTCTATCATTCCGCGAAGCCAGAGACGCCGGAAGCGCTCAAGCGCTTCGTCCTCGCGCATTTCGATTTGCCGGCAAAAATTGCCGCGCCGAGTGCCGCTTCTGAGCGCGTGCCGATCCGCAAGCACATCGACGCGCTCTGGCCGGTCCTGACCCGGAACACACCGACGGTCCAGGCCTATTCGTCTCTGCTGCCGCTGCCGCGGCCTTATGTCGTTCCGGGCGGCCGGTTCCGCGAGCTCTATTACTGGGATTCGTATTTCACCATGCTCGGCCTCGCCGAAAGCGGCCGCTTCGACCTCGTCGGGGACATGGCGCAGGACTTCGCTTTTCTCGTCGACACGTATGGCCACATTCCGAACGGGACACGCACCTATTACCTCAGCCGCTCGCATCCGCCGTTCTTTTTTGAAATGGTCGGGCTCCTGTCTCCGTCGGATCCGGCGGCGGCCTTCGCCCGCTATCTGCCGGAGCTCAAGACGGAATATGCGTTCTGGATGGATGGCGCGGACGGCCTCGCCGTGGGGAGCGCTTTTCGCCGCGTGGTCAAGCTCGACGACGGATCGATCCTCAACCGCTATTGGGACGACAGCGACGCGCCGCGCGACGAATCCTATAGCGAGGATGTCGTGCTGGCCGCCGCGACGCATGGGCCGCCCGAGGAGATCTACCGCAATATTCGCGCCGGCGCCGAGAGCGGCTGGGATTTCAGTTCGCGTTGGTTCGCCGATTGGCGAACGATGGCGTCGATCGACACGACGGAGATCATTCCGGTAGACCTCAACGCGCTTCTGTTCGGGCTCGAGAACGCGATCCGGGCCGGCTGCGAACGGTCGGGCGATCGCGATTGCGCCGCCGCCTTCGCCCGCCGCGCCGAGGCCCGTCGCGCTGCGATCGACCGCGCGCTGTGGGATGAGTCGCGCGGCGTCTATCTCGACTATCGCTGGACGCGGAAAGAGCGGATCGGCCGCGTCAGCGCCGCGACCCTATATCCGCTGTTCACGAAGGCTGCGAGCGCCGCTGAGGCGACCCGCGTCGCCGCGGCGGTTGAGCGCGACCTGCTCGAGCCGGGCGGGATCGTCGCGACGCCGGTCGACAGCGGCCAGCAATGGGACGCGCCCAATGGCTGGGCCCCGCTGCAATGGATCGCGGTCGAGGGCTTGAGGAGCTTCGGCCTTGACCGGCTCGCCGAGACGATCGCTTGCCGCTTCATGCTCAATGTGGAGCGCGTCTATCGCGAAAGCGGGAAGCTGGTCGAGAAATACGATGTGATAGACGCCGCGCGGCCGGGCGGCGGAGGCGAGTATCCGACCCAGGACGGCTTCGGCTGGACCAATGGCGTGATGCTCAAGCTGATGGCGCTCTATCCGGCCGACGCTGAGCTTGCGAGCTTCGATCAGTGTCCCGGCGGCCGAGGCGGCTGAACGTCGGGGAGCGCTTTCGAGTCGAAGGCCGATGGCCGCCCTCGATCTTCTGCCGTCATCGAGCGCTGCCGTCACGTTGACCTGGTCGGATCGGTTGAGAAATCGCCCGCTTCAGGCCGCCGCCGAGAGCGGCGTCGCCACTTCCTCCAGCGGTTTGCGCTCCGCGTTGACGGCGTAGCGCGCGGCGACGATGGCCGCCGCGAACATGAGAAGAGCGGCGAAAACATAGCCGCCGAAGATGCTCTGCCGTGACCCGCTTTCGATCAGCTTGCCGAAAACGACGGGCGCGGCGACGCCGCCGAGGCCGGTTCCGATGGCGTAAAAGATCGCGATGGTCAGCGCGCGGATTTCTATCGGGAAGGTCTCGCTGACCGTGAGATAGGCGGAGCTCGCCGCCGGAGAGGCGACGAAGAAGACAATCATCCAGCCGACCGTCTGGGCGGCGGCCGAGAGCAGATCCCGCTCGAACGCGGCGCCGACGGCGATCAAGAGCACGCCGGAAAGCGCGTAGGTCACGGTGATCATGAGACGGCGGCCGTAGGTGTCGAACAGGCGCCCGAGAGCGACCGGTCCGAGGAAATTGCCGAGTGCGAAGGGCAGGATATACCAGCCGACCGCGCCCGTACTGACCGAGTAGAACTTCGTCAATACCAGAGCATAGGTGAAAAAGATGGCGTTGTAGAAAAATGCTTGCGCCGCCATCAGCGTCAGCCCGACAAAGGTCTGCACGCGATGGCGCTTGATCAGCGTGTCGAACACCTCGGCAAGCTGCGTATGGTCGCGCGGGCGGAAGCGAATGGCGGCGTCGGCCGCGACCGGCTTCAGCTGCGCGCCCTCCTCGACAAATCGACGTTCGATTCCCTCGACGACGGCCTCGCCTTCCTTTTCCCGCCCGTGGATCACGAGCCAACGGGGACTCTCGGGAATCCACATGCGCATGAAGAAGACGACGAGGCCGAGAATAGCGCCGGTCAGGAACGCGAGCCGCCAGCCGAGCTCTGGGGGGATAAGCGCCGGATTGAGCAGCGCCACGGCGACCAGGGCCCCAAGCGCCGCTCCAACCCAGAAACTGCCGTTGATCGTAAGGTCGATGTGACCGCGGAAGCGCGCCGGCACCAGCTCCTGGATGGTCGAATTGATGGCGGAGTATTCACCGCCGATACCGCAGCCGGTGAAGAAGCGAAACGCGAAGAAGGAGAAGCCGTTCCATGCGAGCCCGGTGAGCGCCGTCGCGATGAGGTAGACGACGATCGTGGTGAAGAACAGCTTTTTGCGTCCCAGCCGGTCGGTCAGCCAACCGAAAAACAGCGCGCCGACCACCGCGCCGAAAAGGTAGGCGCTGCCGGCGAACCCCACCGCGGAGTCCGAAAATCGAAGCGCCGGGCTTTCTTTCAAGGCCGGGGCGACCGAACCCGCCAGCGTGACTTCGAGCCCGTCCAGAATCCAGGTTATCCCCAAGGCGGCAATGACCAGGACGTGAAAACGACCCCAGGGCAGCCGCTCCAGCCGGGCCGGAACCAACGTCGCGAACTCCCCTGACGCGCGCGTGGATTCTGCCAACGATGATCCCTCGCCCCGCGCGCCCCAACTTCCCGAGACAACGCGGTCAGGGCGGGAAGGCTCCCGATCGTGTTGATCTGACAAAGCCAATCTGCCGAGCGCAATCGTGTCCTGCTCAAGGCCGACTGACTCGCGGGGGCCGCCCTTGCCGCCGCTTCGCGGTGGCCTTAGGGATTCGCCGGCGAGCAATGAGGGGGAGACGGCAATTGAGCGAGGATGTCATGAACAAGGTCCGGCTCGGCCGCACCGGTCTCATGGTCACACCGATCTGCTGGGGCACCTCGGGGATCGGCGACATGCCCGACACGTACGGCTACGGGGTCGACGCCGATCGGGCCAAGGCGACGGTGCTGGCGATGTTCGGCGGCCCGGCCAACTTCATCGACACCTCGCGCCTCTATGGGATGGGCAGGAGCGAAGAGCGGATCGGCGCCGTTATCCGTGAGCGCGGCGGCCTGCCGCCGGGCTTCGTCCTCTCGACCAAGCTCGACCGCGACCTCAAGGACAATCGCTTCGACGCCGCCCAGGCCCGCCGCTCGTTTGAGGAGAGCCTGAAGGCGCTCGGGCTCGAGCGCATCGACCTCCTGCACCTGCACGATCCCGAGCACGCCCGCTCGTTCAAGGAGGCGACCGCGCGCGACGGCGCGCTCGGCGAGCTCTTCCGGATCAAGGAGGAGGGGCTGGCGAAGGCGGTCGGCCTCGCCGCCGGCACGGTGACCCAGATGATGCCGCTCCTGAACGACTGGGATTTCGACGCGCTCATCACCCACAATCGGTTCACCCTGGTGAACCGCAACGCCGACGCCATGCTCAATCTCGCGCGGGCGAGAGGCATCGCCGTCCTCAACGCGGCTCCTTACGCCAGCGGCGTTCTCGCCAAGGGATCGGGCGCCTATCCGCGCTATGTCTATCAGGAGGCGTCCGACGCCGCGCTCGAGCCGATCCGCCGGATCGAGGCGATCTGCGCCCGACACGGCGTTCCGCCCGGGGCGGCGGCGCTGCAGTTCTCGATGCGCGAGCCGCGCATTGCGTCGACCATCTGCGGCGTGACCCGCCCCGAGCGCGTCCAGCAGACGCTCGACTGGGCGAACTTCCCGATTCCCGAGGCCGCCTGGGCCGAGCTGATGGCCCTGCCTTACGCGAGCGACGACCCAGAGGCGAGCCGCGACTATAAGCCGGGGTAAACCCCTCTCCCAAAAGGGCGGCCGGAAGGACGCCCGTCTGACGACGGGCTATGGGGAGAGGGGCAGGGGTGAGGGCGGCGCGCGCCCTTAGCCGGTCAGAGCGAGCCGCACGATCCCGTGCAGGCGACGGTGATCGTGGCCTCGAGCGTCTCGCCGCCGCTTTGGAAACGCGGCCCATCGTACGAGCATGTGATGACGCCGGCGCCGAGCGTGCTGTCGCTGCCCGGGCCGCCGACCAGAGTGAATGTCCCCGCGTTGAAGGCGCCTGTTCCCATTTTGGCCTTGATCTGATCGACGGTGGCCGGGCCGAGGACGGGCTGGCCGTTGGCGACATTGATGATCGCCGAATCGTTGGTGAACCCGGGCCCCGGCGGGCTGAACGCCGCCGTCGGGAAGCTGCTTCCTTTCAACGTCGCGAGGCAAGGCGGCAGCACGCAATCGAATTGGCTGCGGTTCGAGGCGTTGATCGTGCAGGTCGTGTTGGCCGGAGCGGCCTGCCAGACCGCGACCGCGGGCGGCGTGGTTTCCGTATAGGCGCAGCCCGGAGTCGGAAACGCCGGCCCGTGAAGCGAACGCTTCCAGATCAGAGTGGCGTGGCCGGAAAACTTGACGACGTTCGAACTGCCGGGGGCTCCGAAATTCCACGCCCCGCTGCCCCCACTCACCGCCGCATTGGCGGATTTGGCCGGGCAGCCCGCCGGATGGAGCGAGCGAAAGGAATCAAAGCTGATCGGCGCGAACTGGCAAACAAGGTCGGCGCCGACCACCCGGGTCGCGGACGCCGCCCCGAGCGCCGAGCTTGGCGCAAAGTTCGGGTTCAGTTTCAGCGTCGTCGGGCAAGTGACGACGGTCGGGCCGGCCTCGGCGCGCCCGGTCGACAAAATGAACAGCATGCCGAGGCATGCAATTGCCCTGAGCATCGATTGGACTTTCCGGATTAGCGCCTGCCCCTGCTGCTAACCTGCGCGATTATCGCGGGCCGGACAAGCAGAATCCGGAGAGGGAGGAGGGCTCGCTGCCGCATGGCCAGGTCGTATGCTAGGGTGAGGACATGCTCGAAACCACCGTCGCCGGCAGCCTGCCGAAGCCCGCCTGGCTCGCGGAAACAGAAAAGCTCTGGCCCGCCTGGAGGCTGGAAGGCGCCGCGCTTGCAGCCGGCAAGATCGACGCGACGATTCTCGCGGTGAAGCTCCAGGAGGATGCCGGGATCGACATCGTCAGCGACGGGGAGCAGGCGCGGATCCACTTCGTCCACGGCTTTCTCGCCAATCTCGACGGCGTCGATTTCAACCGGCGGCGGACGATCGGCATCCGCGCCGACCGCTACAAGGCCGAGGTCCCGACGGTGACCGGTCCGATCCGCCGCAAGGGTCCGGTCCACAAGCTCGAGGCGAGCGCGGCGCGCGCCCATACCAAACGCAAGCTCAAGTTCACCCTGCCCGGACCGATGACCATCGCCGACACGATCGCCGACGAGCACTACCGCGACCGGCCGAAGCTCGCGCACGCCTTCGCCGCGGCGCTCAACGAGGAGGCGCGGGAGCTCGAGGCGCTCGGCGTGGACGTGATCCAGTTCGACGAGCCGGCGTTCAACGTCTACATGCGCGACGTGCGCGAGTGGGGCGTCGCGGCGCTCGAACGCGCGGCGCAAGGCCTCAAATGCGTGACCGCCGTCCATATCTGCTACGGCTACGGCATCAAGGCGAATACCGACTGGAAAGCGACGCTCGGCGAGCATTGGCGCCAGTACGAGCAGACCTTCCCCGCGCTGGCCACGAGCCGGATCGATCAGGTGTCGCTCGAATGCCGCAATTCCCGCGTGCCGATCGAACTGATCGGGCTCCTCAAGGGCAAGGACGTGCTGGTCGGCTGCATCGACGTCGCGTCGAATGTCGTCGAGACGCCGGAGCAGGTCGCGGCGACCATCCGCGCGGCGCTCCCGTATGTGCCCGCCGACCGGCTCTGCCCTTGCACCAATTGCGGCATGGCGCCGATGGCGGCCGGGATCGCCTATGCGAAGCTCGAGGCGCTGTCGAAGGGGGCGGAGCTGGCAAGGAAGGCTTTGTGAGGCGCAGATGAGCCCCTTGACCGCAGTTCCGATGTCTGCGGCGTTTCGATGGGCAAGCGCAGCGGTTTTCGCTGCCTCGCTGGCCATCGGCGGTCAGACGCTTGCAGATGAGCTGGTCTCCTTCCCGTCGCTGGACGGCGGCTTGACCGGCGGGGCTCCCACTATTCTGCGCGGGGTGCTGTTGAGACCCCCCGGTCCCGGCCCTTTTCCGGCCGTGGTGGCGCTGCACGGCTGCAACGGTCTTTTCGGCAAGCAGGGTCAACTGGTCGCGCGTGAAGCTGCATGGGGCGAGATATTGACGGCCCGGGGATACGTCGTGCTGTTCCCGGACAGTTTTGGCCCGAGGGGAGTGACCTCCGACTGCAAGGGCGGGCCGTGGCCTGAGCGGGTGGATGACGCCTATGGCGCTTTGCGCTATCTGCAATCTCAGCCGTTCGTCATCGGCGAGAGGGTTGGCCTCATTGGCTGGTCGCATGGCGGCGGCGCGGTCGCGTTTGCCGTCGCCCCAACCGACAACGCGCGGCCGGCCGATCTGCCGAAAGGTGATTTTCGGGCCGCCGTCGCGTTCTATCCGTCGTGGTGCTCCCTTCTCGGCGACAACTGGACGACGGCGATCCCGTTCCTGCTAGAACTCGGGGCGTCGGACGATAACACCCCGCCCCGCCCATGCGACGACCGGGTCCACTCCGCACTCGAACGTGGAGCGTCGGCTCAGATCGTGGTCTACGCCGGCGCCTACCATGACTTCGACTGGCCGGGCGACACATTGCACGCCGTCGCCGGTCCATCGGGGACAATGGTCCATTACGGCGAGAATGACGCTGCGAGGGCGGACGCACTGACCCGTGTTCCCGCCTTCCTCGACGCCTACCTCAAGCCCTGAGCGGTTCTCGCTAAACCCCTCACCCTTGCCCTCTCCCAGAGGGGATGCCCAGCGTCACTTGCCCCTTGAGCCGGTCGCGGATCGCCTGGGCCTCCGGCAATCTCGCCTCAAAGTAGGCCGCCCATTGCTGCTGGCCGCCGTCGCGGCAGGTCTCGTAGGCGGTCTCGATCTGCGTGACTGCGGTCTCGGCGCGGGCGGCGTCATTCGCGCGGTCCGCGATCAGCATCAGGGCGACGCCCTGATTGCCGAGGCTCGCCGCCCAGTCGAGTGGAACCCGCTCGCGCGTCCGCTCCTCCAGCGCCGCGCGAAAGGCCGCGACCGCCTCGTCCAGCCGCGCCGTCCCGCTCTCCCGCTCGCCAAGCCTGAAGAGCGCAGCGCCGAGGCCCCACTGCGCCTTCGCCCAGTCCAGCGGAACCCGCTCGCGCGTCCGCTCCTCGAGCGCCGCGCGATAGGCCTTAACCGCCTCCTCGAGCCGCGCCGTCCCGCTCTCCCGCTCGCCGAGCGTAGAGAGCGCAAGACCGAGATTGTTCTGCGTCATCGCCCAGTCGAGCGGAACCCGCTCTCGCGTCCGCTCCTCCAGCGCCGCGCGATAGGCCTTAACCGCCTCCTCCAGCCGCGCCGTCCCGCTCTCCCGCTCGCCGAGCGCCGCGAGCGCATTGCCGAGATTGTTCTGCGTCCCCGCCCAGTCGAGCGGAACCCGCTCGCGCGTCCATTCCTCCAGCGCGGCGGAAAAGGCCGCGACCGCCTCCCCGAGCCGCGCCGTCCCGCTCTCCCGCTCGCCGCGCGCCCTGAGCGCGGCGCCGAGATTGTTCTGCGTCGTCGCCCAATCGAGGGGAACCCGCTCGCGCGTCCGCTCCTCCAGCGCCGCGCGATAGGCCGCCGCCGCCTCCTCGAGCCGCGCCGTCCCGCTCTCCCGCCGGCCGAGGCTGAGGAGCGCATTGCCGAGGTTGTTCTGCGTCTTCGCCCATTGGAGCGGCACCCGCTCGCGCCTCCTTTCTTCGAGCGCCGCGCGATATGCCTTAACCGCCTCCTCGAGCCGCGCCGTCCCGCTCTCCCGCTCGCCGAGCGTCGCGAGCGCAATACCCAGATTATTTCCGGCGGCGCCGCGATCGTCTCCGGCTGCGGCGCGCGACAACAATTCGCGCCGCAGCGCGATCGCCGCGACGAGATGCACGTTGCTGCCGCGGTCGCGACCGTACTCGTAGAGCGCCTGCGCCTCCGACCTCAGGAACTCCGCGAAAGTCGCCGGGTTCGCCCCGTGAACCGCATGCCCCAAAGCGACAATGGCCGCCACGGCGGCGTCGCCGTCATACCCGGCGAGCGCGATGTCGCGCGCCTGAGCGTAAAGCGCGGTCACGCCCGCCGCGTAGCGCTCGCGGCGCTCCTCCTCCTCGCGCCGCATCTCCTCGGCCGCCCGGCGCAGAGTTGCGCGCGCGAGGGCGGACTGGCCGCGGTCGACCTGCTCCTTCGCTCTCGCCAGCGCGCGGCTGACGATGTCGTCCAGGTTGGTCTCAACCGGCCGTCCGGCGATCTCCTTCTCATAGATCTCGATCGCGTTGCGAACCGCTTGCTTCATGCCGTCGAGATCGAGCGCGGCATCGCCGGCGACGCGTTGAGACATCTCCCTGATGAAGCCCTCGGCGATAGCGCGGCCACGCGCCGCCTCTTGCGCGTAATCCCTCACCAGCAGGTCGAGGACGCCGGACGCGAGGAGCTGTTTGGCCAGATTGTCCGGGCTCGTGAATTCGAAAGGATAGCGGCGGGCTTCTCTCAGCCGGGCGAGGTGGGCCTGTTGCGCCAGTTTTGAAGCCTCGGTCGGCGCGTAGTTCGGCCCGCGCGTCGCATCCTTGTCCGCCCTCGCAACATAGAGCTCTTTGCCGTGATAAAGGGCGAGCCACGCTTCCCATTGCGTATAGGGAAGGCGAAGCCCGCTCTTGAGCGCTTCGCCGAGCGGCGGGAGTTTGGTCGGAAGGTCGGCATGTTTGGCGAGCAGCGCCCGTTGTTGTCCTTCGTCCGCCGCGGCGCCGCACATGGCGCCGACGAGATGCACGACCGCGTCGCAATGGGCGATATAGACGTCGAGCTTGTCGAGCGTATCGCCGCCGAGGTCCTTGAAGTCCTCCTGCACCTTCACCGCGACATTGTGCCGCGTGAGATCATGGACCAGCAGATCCCGGTATGACCGGAACTCGTCGGTGACGGTCGAAAGGAAGACGCTGATCGGCATGGGAGCGCCCCGGCGCGACTCGCGCCATCCTGCCACATTTGCGGGAAGCGGAAAGCCCTCGCCCTCGCCGCCTCAATTCGCCGGAAGCGGGGCGCTCCGGCGGTCTGGGCAGGCAGACGGAGACAGGGCGGGCTGCTCCGGATACAAAGAAAAATCGACAAATGCTTGCTAAAATCAGAATTCCGTGCCAGACTGATTTTGTCGGCCCGCAATCGCGGGCGGGCGAATGGGGACGCGCGCCTCAGCTGTTTGACTTCGATGCTTTGTGGAGTGGCCCGAATGCGGGCGAAAAGGAACGGCTCGATTGCCGAGGAAAGCCCGTTTGGGCTCCGGGTCTGAGGCTCAGCGGCGTGGAGAGGAAAAAAGGATTTGAATCGGCTGCAACCCATTGAAAAGTCCGGATTCCGAAAAGCAAAAGAAAGCAAAAAGCGGCCTTTTCGTTTTCGCGGGCTTTCGCCCATTTTTGGCTATTTTAGAACTATCTGCTTCTGTACTTCGGGGCGGCGGTCTTGGCTTCGAATTCCTGACCCGAGGCTCGCGCTGTTACAGCGCAAACCCCCCGTCGACCAGGTGGATCTGTCCGGTGGTGAACGCGCTCTCGTCGGAGGCGAGATAGACGGCGAGCGCCGCCACCTCCTCGGGCTTGCCGAGCCGGCCCATCGGCTGGCGGTCGACAAACGCCTGGCGGACCGTTTCGACCGCCTCGCCGCTGGTGCGGCTGAGGGTCTCGATCCGCCCGTCAAGCGACGGGCTCTCGATCGTGCCGGGGCAGATGGCGTTGCAGCGCACGCCCCTGCGGATGAAGTCGGCCGCGACCGCCTTGGTCAGGCCGATCACCGCGGCCTTGGAGGCGCCGTAGACGTAGCGGTTGGGGATGCCGCGCACCGACGAGGCGCCGGAGGCGATGTTGACGATCGAGCCTTTGCCCTTCTCCAGCATCCCCGGCAGGAAGGCGCGGATCGTGCGGTGCATCGACTTGACGTTGAGGTCGAATGAAAAGTCCCAGTCGGCGTCGGAACATTCGAGCGCCGTTCCGTGGTGGACGAATCCGGCGCAGTTGAAAAGGACGTCGATCGGCCCGATTTCTCGCCCGAGCGCCTCCACCGCCTCGCTCGAGCGTACGTCGAGCTTGCGCTTCTCGGCGTTCAGGCCGGCGAGTCCGTTAAGGTCGATGTCGGTCGCGATGACCCGCGCGCCCTCGCGGGCGAAGGCTTCCGCTGTCGCCCGGCCGATGCCCGCCGCCGCCGCCGTCAGAAACGCCGTCTTCCCCGCCAATCGTCCCGCCATCCGAGCCGCTCCTTCCCCAGGCTGATCCGGCAACCGCTTCCCGCGCCGCCAGGCGGAGCTTCTAGGCGAGATCGCGCCGCCTTCCTAGCCAGGAGCGCCGCCCTGCGCCGCTCAAGGATCGAGGTTGCCAATCGGGTCGGAACTGGCCTATGGAGCAGCGCCGTTCGAGGCGCGCCGTTGGGCCGCGTTTCCTTCGTCCGGGCCGCAATAGCTCAGCTGGTAGAGCACGTCATTCGTAATGATGGGGTCGGGAGTTCGAATCTCTCTTGCGGCACCACTAGCTTAACCCGGCTTCTCGGCCTGTCGCGGCGCGGCCCTTGTGGGATGGCGGGTTCGAGTGGGCGTGGCTCAACATCGTCCTCGATCGACCTACGTCTTGGCGATAGATTGGAGCTTGCGCCCGGCTTGAGCGGGACAGTCAGTCTGAGGCCAGCGGGTGCAGGTCGCCGCTCTCATCTTGCCCGTCTTCGCCGTGATCGCAACCGGCTGGGCGGCCGGTTATCTCGGCTATATGTCGCGCGACCTCGCCGACGGACTGATTCACTTCGCCTACAATATCGCGATGCCGGCCCTGCTCGTGGTCACGATCGCCGAGGAGCCGGCGCGCTCGCTCGTCGCCTGGCGCTTCCTGGTCGCCTTCGGCGGCGGCTCGCTCATCTGCTTTGCTCTCGTCTTCGCAGTGGCCCGCATATTGGGGGCGCGCGGCATCGCGGGTCCTGCCATGCAAGGCTGGGCGGCGTCGATGACCAACACCGGCTTTGTCGCTCTGCCGATCCTTCAGGCGACCTATGGGCCGCGGGCGGTGCTGCCGGCTGCAATCGCCACGGTCTTCGTCGCCGTCGTGATGTTTCCTGCCGCCGTCGTTCTGCAGGAGCTCGACGCCGGGCGCTCTCGCGGACCTGGCGTTGCGCCGGCGAAACTGGCGCGGCACGTGATCCTCAATCCGATGGTCCTCTCGACTTTGATCGGCGTCGCCTGGTCCGCGCTGAGAATCCCGATGCCCGTGCCGGTCGGCGCCTATCTGCGCATCCTCGCGGATGCGTTGACCTCCTGCGCTCTGTTCGCGATCGGCCTTGGCCTATCGATCCAGGGACTGGAGGCGAATTTCGGCCGCGCTGCCGCGCTGACCGCCGTCAAGCTCCTCGTGATGCCGCTGATCGTTTTTGGCCTCGCGATCGCGCTTCGTCTGGATCCGCTCTACCTGATCGCGGCCGTCGTCTGCGCCGCCGTTCCAACCGCCAAGACGGCCTATATTCTTTCCGGCGAGTATCGTTGTGAGGAATCGCTTGTCGCGGCGACCGTCTCCATGACGACGCTATGCTCGATCGGCACGCTGATCGTCTGGCTGTATGCCTTGGCGAAATTCGCCCCGCTCAGGTAGGGCGGCTTGCGGTCCGGTCCTGGTCCTCTCCCACGACAATGCGTTGGACTTGCCGCCCGCGATGCCCCTATCATGAACGAACGAGAATTCTCGACGCGCTCGGCGCAAGTCCGAAAGGCCGTAAGGGAGGACGATTCGCATGGCCTATTTGATCCAGAACGCGCAGGTCTGGGATGGCGAGAACGACGAGCGCTATCCGGCCGAGGTGCTGATCGAAAAAAACCGAATCACCGCGGTCGCCCGCGGCCACGGGCAGATTCGCAGCGACGGCGCCGAGATCATCGACGGCCGCGGCATGACCCTCATGCCGGGCATGGTTGAGGGCCATTGCCACCTGTCGTTTGTTGGCCCGGCGCGCAATCAGGACTTGGGCGAGATTCCGCCCGAGGAGCATCTGCTCAGAACCTGCCGCAACGCGACCCTGATCCTCAACCACGGCTTCACGTCATGCTATTCCGCGGCGTCGTCCAAGCTCAGGCTGGACGTGGTCGTCCGTCAGGAGATCGAAGACGGCTATCTCGCTGGCCCGCGCTATCGCGCCGCGGGGCCGGAGATCACCGTGACCGGCGGCCTCGGCGACGAACGCAAGCAGCACATGCACGCCGAAAGCTTCGGCATGATCGCCGACGGGCCGGACGAGGTCAGGCGCGCGGTTCGTCTCTGCTGCCGCGAAGGCGTCGACAACATCAAGATCAATATCTCGGGCGACGAGTTCGTTTCCTACGCCCGCGCCGAGGTCACCTCGATGACCGAGGTCGAGGTCGCGACCGCGGTCGAGGTGGCGCACGAGTGGAACAAGCGCGTCGCGGCCCATGCGCGCGCGGCGGCTTCGGTCAAGCGCGCGGTGCGCAATCACGTCGATTGCATCTATCATTGCGACTTTGCCGACGAGGAGGCGCTCGACATGCTCGAGGCGGCAAGGGACCGGGTCATCGTCGGGCCCGCTTTTGGCCTAGTCCACAATGCGGTGTTCGAGGGCGACGCCGTCGGTATGACGCGCGAGGTCGTCGAGAGCATGCACCTGCCACGCAAACTCGAGGCGACCTGCCGCACCTACGAGCAGATGCGAAAGCGCGGCATGAAGGTGGTCATCGGCGGCGACTATGGTTTCAAGATTACGCCGATGGGTCAGAATGCGCGCGACATCGGTCATTTCGTCAAGTTCTTCGGCTATTCCCCGGCGGAGGCGCTGCGTTGCGCCACCGCGGTCGGCGGCGAGCTGATGGGTCACAAGGGCGAGCTCGGGGTGATCAAGCAGGGCGCGCTCGCCGATATGCTGCTGGTCGACGGCAACCCGCTCGTCGATCAGTCGGTGCTGGTCGGGCCCGACCGTCTGGCGATGATCATGAAGGATGGCAAGCTGCATCGCGATCCGCGAGCGCGCCGCGCTGCGCCGGGGCGCATCGCCGCGGAGTAAGGCGGCGACGGAGAGGTTCCGCGCGGGAGGAGATGCGGTGGAGCAAGCGGCGCTCGCGCTCGAAATGCTCGACATCACGAAGACTTTTCCAGGCGTGCAGGCGCTCGACGCCGTCAACTTCGGCTGCGCGCGCGGCGAGGTGCATGCGCTCTGCGGCGAGAACGGCGCGGGAAAATCGACGCTGATCGAGATCCTCGGCGGCGTCTACCGGCCCGACGGAGGGACGATCTGGCTCGACGGGCGGGAGGTCGCGTCTCGCACCCGATCGCCGCGCGGCGTGCGGGCGTCAGCATCATCCATCAGGAGCTGAGCCTCCTGCCGCATCGCTCGGTGGCGGAGAACGTCTTTCTCGGCCTCGAACCCACGCGCTTCGGCGTCCTCGACCGGCGGGCCATGCGCGGCCAGGCCAGCGGCCTCTTGCGGCGGCTCGGCTCGTCGATCGCTCCCGATTCGCCCGCGGGCGACCTTTCGATCGCCCACCAGCAGATCGTCGAAATCGCCAAGGCGCTGGCAATCGAGGCCCGCATTCTGGTCATGGACGAGCCGACCGCGGCTCTCGACCGGGTCGACGCGGCCCGTCTGCTCGATCTCGTGCGCAGGCTCAGCGCCGAGGGGGTCACGATCGTCTACATCTCTCATCGGATGTCGGAGATCCAGTCGGTCGCCGACCGCGTCACCGTGCTCAAGGACGGGCGCACGGTCATGACCGCTCCGCTCGCCGAAGCGCCGACCGACCGGCTCGTTCGCGCCATGGTCGGCCGCGATCGCGCCGACTTCTATCCGCCGCGCGCGTCTGAACCTCCTGGCCCCGCGGCGCTCGCCGTTCGCGGCGGCGCCAACCGGCAATTACGTAGCGTCAGCTTCGAGCTCCGCGCGGGCGAGATCGTCGGCGTCGCCGGCCTCGAAGGCTCGGGCAAGGACGCGCTGGCGCGCGCTCTGATCGGCGACGAGCTGTTCGAGAGCGGGACCATGGAGATCGGCGGCCGGACGGCGAAACCGGGACATCCCCGCGCTGCGATCGCGGCCGGGCTCGGGCGCCTGTCCGATGACCGCAAGCGCGAGGGGCTCTTGATGCAGCAATCGGTCCGCGACAATGCGACCCTCATCTAGCGGGCCTTCGCGCCCGCGTTTCGCTCCCCGGTCGCCCAGCCGATGTCGCCGCAATCGACCGACCAGCGCCTCATCAAACTGGACGTCAGGGCCGCGAGCTTCGACCAGGAAGCGCAGTTTCTCTCAGGCGGCAACCAGCAAAAGGCGCTCATCGCCCGCTGGCTGGCGCGCGACCCCGACATCCTCATCTTCTGCGAGCCTACCCGCGGCGTCGAGGTCGCGGCGAAGGCGGCGATCTACAAGATCATGCGCGATCTAGCGAAGCGCGGGCGCGCGATCCTCATGATTTCGTCGGATTTGCCCGAGATCATCGGCGTCAGCGACCGGATCCTCAAGGGCGAGCCGGTCGTCGGCCCATATTGGAAGCTGCCGCAGCCTGTCATCATGCAAGCGGACCTCGACAAGTATGTCGATGACAAAGTGCCCCCGCTGCACTACGCTTTGTGCGGCTGCAAGGACCTCCCCGGCTATCCGCAAGCGTGGGGTGGAAAGTAGGTCGTCTCCCGGCCGCGACGGAGGGGCTACTGCCCCTCCGTTTTGCTGGCGTCTAGCGCCGGTTGACCAATCGCGTCCATTTCGGCCAAGTCCCCCCGGAATGGAGCGATTCGGGAGATCACGCCATGGTCGAGAGACTGCGGGTCGCATTGCTGTTCGGCGGCCGCTCGGCCGAGCACGATGTGTCGGTCATGTCCGCCGCCAATGTGTTCCGCGCGCTCGATCCGGCCCGCTACGAGACCTTGCCGATCGGCATTACCCGGTCCGGGACTTGGCTCCTCTGCTCCGTTCAGGGAGGCAAGTTTCCGGCTGCCGTTCCGGAAGGCGGCCCCCGCGTCGCGCTCATTCCAGGCGGTTCGGGGCGGCTCGCGATCCTGCCCGAGACGGACAGCGCGGCCCCCGATCTCACCCGCGTCGTCGATGTTGTCTTTCCCGTCCTGCATGGCCCTTTCGGCGAGGACGGAACGGTTCAGGGCCTGGCCGAGATCGCCGGCGTAGCTTACGTCGGCTCGGGCGTCCTAGGCTCGGCCGCGGCGATGGACAAGGACGCCGCCAAGCGGCTCATGCGCGACGGCGGTCTGCCGATCGCGCGTTTCCTGTGTTTCGCCCAAGGGGACGCGCCGTCCTTCGATGCGGTCGCAGCGGAGCTCGGCCGTCCGGTGTTCGTGAAGCCCGCGCGGCTCGGCTCGTCGGTCGGCATCAGCAAGGCCGGAACGCGAGAGGAGTTCGACCGGGCGGTCGCCGAGGCGTTCCGGCATGACCGCAAGATCCTGGTCGAGGAGTTCGTCCGCGGCCGCGAGATCGAGTGCGGCGTGCTCGAAGGCGAGGACGGTTCGCTGATCGCGTCGCTGCCCGGCGAGATCGTGCCGAGCAACCGCCACGGTTTCTACACCTACGAGGCCAAATATCTCGACGAGCAGGGGGCCGCGGTGAAGGTCCCGGCAGATCTCGAGCGCGACGTGAGCGAAAAGGCGCGCAAGCTCTCGATTGAAGCCTTCCGCGCGCTTTGCTGCGAGGGCCTGGCGCGGGTCGACTTCTTCCTGCGCGAGGACGGCAAGCTCGTCGTCAACGAGGTCAACACTCTGCCCGGCTTCACCAACATCAGCATGTATCCGAAAGTGTTCGAGGCGATGGGCGTCACTTATCCCGAGCTAGTCGACCGCCTGATCCGCCATGCGCTCGCAAGGGCGGGCGCCTCGCCTGCGTAGCGCAAGGGAGCGCGCCCTAGGACGTTCAGCGGTCGCCAATATGCGCCAACGCTGCCTCCTGCGTCGACGCGGGCAGTCCGAGTCTGATCAGGCGTTCGATCAGCGTCCGCTTAACCGCGGGATCACGGTAGAGCTCCTGAGAGCTCACATAGTCGCTCGTCAGAATCGGAGAATTGGCGACAGCTTCGGCGATGATCTTCCGCGCGCGAGTCTCCTCTGCGAGCGCGGCATGCGCCGCAGCCCGGTACAGGCGCGAGCGGCGGGTCTGAAAGGTGAGGCGATCCGCCGCTTCGATCGCCTCGCGAAATCGTCCAAGCCCGTAAAGCGTCGCGACGCGTTCCTCGACGCACCAGACGTGCAGGAACGGGTCCAACTCCTCGGCCTCGTCGAGCAGTTCGAGCGCGCGTTCCGGCTCGCCGGCAAAGTTGTAAAACGCCGCCGAACGGCCCTTGATATAGGCGTCCGATGGGCTCAGCGCCATCGCCTTCTCGTGAAATCTCCGCGAGGCCTCGAACTTGCCGCTGTGCATCAGGATCGACCCCATGACACGGTTTGCTTCCGGGTCGTTTGGATCCAGTTCGAGCGCGCGTTGGACGCGTCGTTCACCGTCGTCCCAGTCGAAATCCGGCAGCCCGGAACGAGCGCAGACCCACATCGCCCGAGGTCGTCCAAACTCGCCATCGGCGTCAATCGCGCGGTCGAACCAATAGATAGCTTGGCGCAGGTTCTCATCGACAATCCCACCCAAACGATGATGGGCGAGCCCGCGCAAGTGAAAATCGAATGCGGTCATCGATTCGGGCTTGGCCCGTCGCGCGGCCGCGATGTCGCTCTCCTCGATGCGGCCCAGTACAGTCGAGGCGACGCGTGAAACCACGTCGTCGAGTCGCTCGACCAGGCCCTGAAGGCTGTCATTGAGCCGGTCGCTCCACACGACACTGCCGGTCTCGGTCTCGGAGAGCGACAGGCTCAAGCGGATTTGCGGCCCGACTTGGCGCAGTGCGCCGGCAAGCACGTAGCGCACTCCAAATCGCGCTCCGGCCACCTGAGGATTACGATCGTTTGGGTCGAGCGCGCGCGTTCCAGAACGCGAGATGACAAAGAGCTTCTTGAACCGGCTAAGTTCAAGGATCAGCTCCTCGGCAATACCGTCGGCCAGATATCGGCGATCCACGTCGTCGGAGGGAGCCTCGATCGGCATCACGGCAAGCGAATAGGGTCGCTTCACCCGAAATGGGGCAGGCTGTGTCGGCGCGATCTGGTAGACATGACGGCCTATTTCGCCGCGCAATCGGTAGACGCGGATCGGTTCGGTGATATTCCGAAAATTCTGATTCCCGCGATCATCGAAGGCGAAGGGCGAGTTGCGGCGAATCTGTTCGAAAAGCGTGGCGCTGATGTCAATCGCGTCGGGATCAGCCGATTGCTGAATGCGCGCCGCAAGATTGACCCCATCGCCGATCAGATCGTCGTTCTCGATCAGGACGTCGGCGAGGTGCAGGCCGAAACGCATCCGCAGCGGATGCTCGCTTTCCCGCTCCGCCAGAGCGAGCCCCCCGCGAATGTTGAGGGCGCACCGAACCGCGTTGATCGGGCTCGCAAACTCCGCCAGCACCGCATCCCCCATCGCCTTGAATACGCGCCCGTCGGACTTGGCGATCTCCGTATCAATGAGCTTGCGCCAGCCCGCGAGCCTCTGCGCAGTGCCCTCCTCGTCGGCGGCCATCAGGGCGGAATAGCCGACGATGTCGGCGACCAAAATCGTCGCGATCCGTCGTTTCATCGCGCCGATCTACCATGAACCGAGGTTCTCTGGATAGTTGGCGACGCGTCCTGCGATAGCGCCGCCAGGAAGACGCTTTAGGCTGTCCGCACCGCTTGGCGCGCAGCCCCGGAGCTCGCCATCACCACAACCATCAGAAAGACGCCGCGCACCACCGATTGCCAATAGGCGCTGAGGCTGATCCAGCCGAGGCCGTTCTCGAAGTTCAGCACGTTGAAGATGAGGCCGAGCAGAAGCACGCCGGCGAGCGTCGTCGCGACCGAGCCGACGCCGCCGGTCAGCAGCGTCCCGCCGACGACGACGGCGGCGATCGAGAACAATTCCCAGCCCACGCCTTCGGCCGGCTGGCCGGCGCCGAACTGCGCCGCCAGGATCACTCCCGCAAGGCCTGCGAACACGCCGGATTGGACGTAGCTCAGGAACTTCACCCGATCGACCGGCAGGCCCATCAGGCGCGCGGCCTCTTCGTTGCCGCCGACCGCGAGCACATGGCGCCCGAAGCTCAAGAAGTTGAGCGCGACGGAGCCGTAGACGTAAGCGATTGCAGCGATCCAGGCCGGCGTCGGAAAGCCGAGAAAGTCGCCCTGGCCGAGCCAGGTGAAATCGGTGTCGTAGGAGACCGACACCGATTGGTTGTGGGCCAGGAGAAGCCCAGTGCCGCTCGCCGCCAGCATGCCCGAGAGCGTGGCGATGAACGGCTGGATGTTCATTCGCGTGACCATGAAGCCATTAATGACGCCGACCGCGAGCCCCGCGCCCAGGCCGCCGAGGAGTCCGGCAAAGAGGCCGTAAGGCGACAGCAGCGCCGAGACGACGCTGGCGCATGCCGCCGTCGTTCCGACCGAAAGGTCGATGCCGGCGCCCATGATGACGAAGCACATGCCAAGGCTGGTCAGCGCGAACATCGAATTGTAGCGCAGCACGCTCAGCACATTGTAGGCGCCGAGGAAATGATCGTAGCGAAGCGCGCCGAAGAGGATGAGCAGGACGAGCGCCATCACCACGCGTTGCCGCGCCGCCCAGGCGAGGCTGAGCCGCCGGCCCGGCCGCGCCCCGTTCGCTGTTGCCGCGCTCACGTGGACTTGCCCTGCTGCTGCGACCACACCGCGCCGGCGATAATCGCACCTTTGACCACCAGCGCCGCGGCGTCGGGCACCCCGTTGGCGAGCAACGTGTAGCGCACGAGCTGGATCAGAAGCGCGCCGATGAGCGTGCCGACCACGGTCGCCTGGCCCCCGGTGAACGGCGTTCCCCCGACCGCGACCGCCGCGATCGCATCGAGCTCCATGCCGAGGCCAACGAGATTGGCGTCGCTCGACGAATTGATCGAGACGACGACGAGACCAGCGATCCCGGCGCACAGGCCGCTGATCGCGTAGACCCATCGCTTGACCGAAGCGACAGGAACGCCGGAAAGACGCGCCGCCCGCTCGTTGCCGCCGACCGACAGGATCTGACGGCCGAACAGGGTCGAGCGCAACGTCCACGCCGCGGCGGCCACCAACGCCAGCATGATGATGACCTGGCAGGGCACGCCGAAAATGCGGCCGAGGCCGATGAACTGAAATGTCGGGTTCTTGAACGCCTGCAGATTGCCGTTGGTCAGCACCTGGCCGATCCCGCGGCCGGCGATGAACATGACCAGCGTGCCGACGATCGGCTGGACCTGGAAGCGGGTGATGAACCAGCCGTTGAACAGGCCGAACAGACCTGCGACCCCGACCGGCAGGACAAAAGCGAGCGCATTGCCGAGCGCGGGATAGGCAAGCCCGAACCAACCTAAAAAGATCATCGGCGCGAGCGCGCCGGAAATCGCCATCAGCGAGCCGACCGAGAGGTCGATGCCGCCGGTCGCGATCACCAGCGTCATCCCGACCGAGACGATGACGATCGTGGCCACTTGGGTCAGATTGACGTTGAGGGTCTGCCAGCTGGCGAAATGCGGCGTAAACGCGAAATTGAACGCGAGCAGCACGATGAGCGCGGCCAGCGCCCCGTAGCGCCGGAAATAGGCGGCGACGTCGAGCGAGGCGCTCTTGCGTGGAATCGCCGGCGCGTCAGCCATGGCCGGCTTCCCCACCAGCGCCCGTCCCCTCATGCGCCATCGCCGAAATGATCGCTTTGGCGCTTGCCTCAGCGTGCGGCAGATCAGCAACGGTGCGCCCGTCGCTCAAGACGAACACGCGATCCGCCCCCTCGATGATTTCCTCAAGCTCGGAGGAAATCATCAGGACGCCGAGGCCCTGATCGGCAAGCTCCCGGATCAGCGCCTGAATCTCGGCCTTGGCGCCGACGTCGATGCCGCGGGTGGGCTCGTCGAGGATCAGGAGCTTCGGATCGGTGCACAGCCATCGAGCCAGCAGCACCTTTTGCTGGTTGCCGCCGGAAAGCTCGCGAATCTTCTGCTCAGGGCCCGACGCCTTGATGGCCAGGCGCTCCATGAATTTGTCGACGATCTCGCGCTGGCGCGCCTCGTCGACAATCCCGATGTTCGTCAGACGAGGCAGGACGCCAAGCGTCATGTTCTCGCGCACCGACATGTCGGGAACAATCCCGTCCGCCTTGCGGTCCTCGCTGCAATAGCCGACGCCGAGCGCGATTGCATCGGCGGGCTCCTGCGGCGAAACGGCGCCTCCGCCGATCTCAATCGTTCCCGCATCCGGCGGATCGGCGCCAAAGATCGCGCGCGCCACCTCGGTGCGGCCCGACCCGAGCAGCCCGGCGAGGCCGACGATCTGATGCTCGCGCACTTCGACCCGGGCGTCCCGCACCTTGCGTCCAATCCGAAGGCCCCCGGCCGACAAGACGACGGCGCCCGGAGCCGACTTGGGAGTGGTGAATCCCGTCGAGCGGGCGCGCACCGTCTCGAGGTCGCGTCCAAGCATCGCTGAAACAAGTTGGAGCTTGTCCATGTCCGCCATGCGGCTCGTCGACACCGTCCGCCCGTCGCGCATTACCGTGACGCGGTCGCAGACCTGGTAGAGCTCGTCGAGCCGATGGCTGATGAAGATCACCGCCACCCCCTCGGCGCGCAGGCGGCGCATGACGTCGAACAGAACCGCGACCTCGCGTTCGTCGAGCGAGGAGGTCGGCTCGTCCATGATCACGAGCTGCGCCTTGAACGAAACCGCTCGCGCGATGGCGACCATCTGCTGGATCGCGGTCGAGAATTCCATCAGCGGCCGGCGCACGTCGATTTCGACTGCGAAGCGTCTCAAGAGCTCGGCGGCGTCCGAGTTCATCCGGCCCCAGTCGAGCAAGCCCAGGCGACGGTGTTCGCGGCCGAGAAAGATGTTCTCGGCCACCGAGCGGAACGGCACGAGGTTGATTTCCTGATAGATGGTGCTGACGCCGCCGCGCTGGGCCGCCTGGGGCGAACCGAAATCGATTGGGCGGCCGGCGAACACGATCGAGCCCGAATCGCGGCGATAGGCGCCGGTCAGAACCTTGATCAGGGTCGACTTGCCGGCGCCGTTCTGGCCGACAAGCGCCATGATCTCGGCCGGCTCGACCTCGAGCGAGGCCGCGGACAGCGCCTGCACGCCCTGGAAGCGCTTGTGGATGTCGCGGATGACGAGAAGCGGATCGGTCGGCGACATCTGTGCTTTCGGCGTTGTCGGGCGCAGCGGAGCGGCCGAGACGCGCCCTCCCGCCGGCAGCAAAGCAGGCGGGAGGGGTTTCGACAAGAGCCGGGATCGAAGCCGGGGCGGTTGTCAGAACGCGGTCGGCAGCACTTCTTTGGCGTTGCTGGCGTCAAAGAAGCGGTCGGGATTGATGATCATCGGCGGAATCTTTTCGCCGTTGCCGTATTTGTACAGGATATCGAAGGCCGCCGGGCCGAAGCGCGGGTTGCACTCGCACGAGCAGCCAAGCTTGCCGTCGATGATCGCCTGCACTCCATCCTTTTCGCCGTCGATGGAAACCACGAGAATGTCCTTGCCGGGCGCCTTACCGGCGGCCTCGATGGCGGCGATGGCGCCGAGCGCCATCTCGTCGTTGTGCGCGTAGACGATGGTCGCATCCGGGTGCGCCTGCAACAGGGTCTCGGCGACCTGGCGGCCCTTGTCACGGGCGAAGTCGCCCGACTGGCTGGCGAGGATGACCATACCGGGCGCCTTGGCCTTGATCGTCTCGTCGAAGCCCTTCTTGCGATCGTTGGCGGGCGAGGCGCCGACCGAGCCCTCGAGCTCGATAATCTTGCCCTTGCCGCCCGTCTTCTCGATCGTCCAATCCGCGACCCGCTGGCCCTCGAGAACGAAGTTCGAACCGATGAAGGCGAGGAAGTCGACGCCGGGCTTGGCGAGCGACGGATCGACATTGCGGTCGACCAGCAGCACCGGGATGCCGGCCTTCTTGGCGTTGAGAACTGCCGGGATTAGCGGCTTCTCCTCGCGCGGCGGCAGGAAGATGAAGTCGACGCCCTGGGCGATCATGCTGTTGACGTCGGCGACCTGCTTGGCGGCGGAGCCGGCCGCGTCGGTATAGACGAGCTGGCATTTACGCTTGGCGGCTTCGTCCTTCATGCTGGCGGTCTGGGCCAGCCGCCAGGGATTGTTGCTCTCGGTCTGGGCGAAGCCGACCTTGTAGGTGTCCTTTTTCTTCAGCGGCGGCACCTGGCCGAAGGCGGGAATGATCGTGAGCCCGGCGAGGCCGCCGGCGGTTCCGATCAGCAAATGTCGGCGATCAATCAGCATGTGAAGTTTCCTCCTCTTGAAGACTGCGCTGTTGCTTTAAGCGCGCCTCGACGGCTTCCAGACCGTTTGTGTGTCGGGGAAAGGACCGTTTCACGGCGGCATTGCGACCGGCCGCGCGTTCTGGCCTTGAACCCCAGCTTGAGAGGATGATAATAACGCGCTAAAGAATGTCAATGGGGCACGCGATTTCGGTCGCTGCTCTAAAACTTTATCATCGTATATCAATGATTTGCTGAGATAATAATATTCGCAGACAAACGCCGAGGGCAAGGATGAGGGAGGACGAGGGCGCGCAAGGGGGCTCAAGCCCGCGCGAGGTTTCGCGACGGTCGCGGCGCCCCGCGCCGACGCGCCGACCGACAATGATCGACGTCGCCAACGAAGCGCGCGTCTCCCAAACCACGGTCTCGCTGGTCCTCAACCATGCTGATGGCGCGCGCTTGTCCGCCGAGACGCGCGAGCGAGTGGTCAAGGCCGCCGCCAGGCTCGGTTACCAGCCGGTGCGGCGCGGTTTTCCGCCCGGCTCCGCGGCGACGGCTTCGATCGGTTTCGTCTGCGACGAGATGTCGACCGATCCCTGGACCGCGATCGGTCTCGACGGCGTGCGCGAAAAGGCGTGGGAGCGCGGGCTCACGGTCATGGTCATGACGACGCGCGGCGATGCTGATATGGAAAGCGCGGCGCTCGCGCAATTGACTGCTCAGCCCCTCGTCGGCCTCATCTATGCGACCATCAACACCCGCCTGATCGATGCGCCGGCGGCGCTCTCGCGGACGCCGACGGTGCTATTGAATTGTCATGTCGCCAACGGCGCGCTGCCCTCGGTCGTGCCGGGCGAAGTGGCTGGCGGCCACGCCGCGACCGACGTGCTCATCAGCGCAGGCCATCGCCGCATCGGTTATGTCAACGGCGAAGCGAGCATGGAGGCGTCGCGCCATCGCCTGCGCGGCTACCGCCAGGCGCTCGCGACCGCCGATCTGCCGTTCGATCCGGACCTCCTGCGCGAAGGCAATTGGCAGCCGATCTCCGGCTACGAGGCGGCGCGCGAGCTCATGAACCTCAGGAGTCCTCCGACCGCGATCTTCTGCGCCAACGACCTGATGGCGGTCGGCGCCTATGAGGCGCTGCATGAGCTCGGCTTGAGGATCCCGGACGATGTGGCGGTCATGGGCTACGACGACCGCGAAATCGGTCAGCATCTGCATCCGCCGCTCACGACAGTGCTCTTGCCCCATTTCGAGATGGGCTCGATCGCCGCCGAGATCCTGCTCGACACGTCATCTGGCTCGGCGAGCCGGCCGCGGCAGATCAAGGTCGAGTGCCCCATTGTGAGGCGCGGATCGGCATAATCGAGGCATGAGGGATGGAACCGATGACCGAAACCCTGGCCGAATTGTCGAAGGGGGCGTTGAACGACCTTACGGGCGTGTTCGCGGCGATGCCGGAGAACGCGCTCGATGGGCTCATCGAGGAGATCGTCAAGGCGAAGCGCATCGTCGTGTTCGGGCTTGGGCGCGAGGGGCTGCAGATGCGCGGCTTCGCCATGCGCCTCTTCCACATGGGCCGGGACGTCGCCGTCTGGGGCGACATGACGACGCCGGCGCTTGGCCGCGGCGACCTCTTCATTGCTTCCGCCGGACCGGGTGATCTCCCAACGGCGCAAACGCTGGTCGAGGTTGCGCGCACGGCAGGCGCGCGCACGGCGCTCGTCACTGCGCAGCCCAAGGGCGGGCTCGCCAAGCATGTCGACGTGGTGACGGTCATCCCCGCGCAGACGATGGCTAACGATCGCGGCGGCAAGCTCTCGCTCCTGCCAATGGGCTCCCTGTTCGAAACCGCGCAGATGATCGCCTTCGAACTCGCGATCCTTAAACTGCGCCCGCGCTTTCAGGAGACATCGGAGACGATGCGCGCGCGGCACACCAATCTGGAGTGAGGCTGCAGTCGGCCGGGTCATCGGCGCGTTTGTAGACGCGACCGCTGGTCGTGTCGGCCGCGGTCATCGACCGTGGCCTATACTGCCTGCGTCCACGCCTTGACGAACGCTCGCGAAGCCCGGGCGACCTCATCGACGCTCGCGCCCGGCTTATAGAGCGCCGAGCCGATGCCGAAGCCGTCGGCGCCAGCACGCCGGTAAGGGCCCATGCGCTCAGGCGTGATCCCGCCGACCGGATAGAGCTGCGTCTCCCTCGGCAGCACCGAGCGCCATGCCCGGACGACCTCGGGAGGAATGGCTTCGCCGGGAAAGAGCTTCAGGCCCGACGCGCCGGCCTTCAGGGCCGCGAACGCCTCGGTCATGGTAGCGACACCCGGCAAGACGAGAAGCCCGAGCCTTGCCGCGTGTCGGACGACCTCAGGATCATGGTTGGGCGCGACTACGAGCTTCGCGCCAGCCTCCGCGACCTTGTCGACGTCGCGAGCTTCAAGCACCGTGCCCGCGCCCACCAGGACCTTGTCGCCGAACAGGCGCGCAATGATCTCGATGCTCGCCAGCGGATCGGGCGAATTTAGCGGAACCTCGATCGCGCCGAAGCCAGCCTCGACGATCGCCGCGGCGATCGAATCCGCTTCATCCGGCGTCACGCCGCGCAGGATCGCAACCAGCGGCGTCGGGGCGAGCTTAAGCGTCACAGAAGCCCGCCCTCCCGGGCGATGCGAAAGAGCCCGCGCGCCGCGGCGCGCGGAGGCGCGGCGCGAGCGCCGACCCCCAGGGCCTCGAACGCCTTTAGGTAGCGCTTCACCAGCGCTTCGGCCCCCGCGATATGCGGCGTCTCGCCCGGATGGAGCCGTCTCGCCTCGCCGATCTCCGCCCCGATCAGGAGGCCGGAGAGATATTCGCCCGAATCGTCGGGATCGAGCTTGCCCATCAGCGGCAGCGCGCGGGCGCCGAACAGGAGGCCGAGGAGGCCGGACTTCGCCTTGTCGGCTGCCGCCGCCGCGCCGCGCTCGACGCCGAGCGCGAACGCTGCTCCTGACGCCTTCGCCGGCGCCGCCCTGGCGAAGGCCCCGGCAATCGTGTGGTCGCGCAAAGCGGCGAACAATTCGCCGGTGACGTAAGTTTTGAAGGCCACGACTCGCTCACCCTCGACCCTCGCCCATTTCGAATGGGAGCCCGGCAGCACGATGAGCCTTGCGCCTGTCTCGGCGACGCCAAAGATTTCGGTCTCCTCCCCACGCATCACGTCCACGTCCGCCTCGTCCGCATATGACAGGCCCGGCGCGAGGACAATGCGCCGGCCGTCGGCCTCGACCGCCGTCAAGCGCTGAGCGACCTCGATCGGGCCGGCGGGGCAAGGGACGTATGGCGCCTCGCGCCAGCCATGCCGGCTGCCGACCATGCCGGAGGCAATCACCGGCAGAAAAAGGTTCGCATCGAGCCAGTGTCCGACAAGGCGCTCGAGCGTCGCCGGATAGGCGCTCGCCGCCACGCTTCCGATCCCATCGCCCGAGGCGGTTTCCCCGATGACCTTGCCGTCCGGCGCGAGAAGATAGGCGCGAAAGCTCGACGATCCCCAATCGATGGCGATGAGCGCAGGCAACATGCGCGCCGATTGACGCATGGCCCGGGGACGGGGTCAATGCGGCGGCCGTCACGCCTCCGTCCGCGATTGCGCCAATCGGCGGCCGTTCGACTGCGGGGGCAGGCGGAGGCCGAGCAGGCTCTCGGCCGCGTCGATGACCTTGCGGTCGAGCGCGCGGGGCTCGAGAGAGACGTCCTTCGACAGACGGTCGACGATGATCCTGAGCGCCGCAAGGCGGCCATAGGGTTTGTCGTTGGCGGGGATGAGATGCCAGGGCGCCCGACTTGGGGAGGTCTTCTCCATCATGTCCTCGATCGCCCTCTCGTACTCCTTCCAGCGGCCGCGGTTGCGGAAATCCTCATAGGAGAGCTTCCAGCGCTTCAGCGGATTGGCGAGCCGGTTCTTGAACCGGCGAAGCTGTTCGTCGGGCGTGATATGGAGGAAGAGCTTCACCAGCCTGACGCCGTCGGCGATCAACATGCGCTCGAACTCGTTGATCTCCTCATAGGCCCGGCGCCACTCGGCGGGGGCGGCGAAGCCTTCGACCCGCTCGACCAGCACCCTCCCGTACCAGGACCGATCGAAGGCGACGATCTGGCCGTGGCGCGGCAGCCGCTCCCAAAAGCGCTGGAGGTAGTGAAGCGATTTCTCCCGCTCTTCCGGCGCGGCTATCGTGTGGACCTTGAAGCTGCGCGGATCCAGCGCCCAGCCGAGCCGCCTCACCACGCCGCCCTTGCCAGCGGTGTCCCAGCCTTCGAGCACGATGACGGCGCGCTCGTGCGTCCCGAGATAGGCCTGCTGGATCCGCTGCAGCGTCTCCTGCAAGTCGGCGAGCCGGCGCTCGTAGTCGGAGAAGTCCGCTTGCGGGAAGCGCACGATGGCGCTGAGCTTCGGCCGCTTGAGAACGAGAAAATCGGCGGTCTTCATCCAGGCGGCCCCAACTTTTTGCGCCGTCAACGCGCTTTTCGCGAAGGTTGCGCCGTTTCGTCGCCGGCGCCAAGCCGGTTGCGGCGACGCGTCGCGGCCCGCGCTGTCGCGCATCGTCCGCGAGGGTCAGACTTGGAGCCACTCCCGGCGCACGTCGGTCGCCGCCTTGAATGCCGCCGGCGTGCCCTCGTAGACGATCCTGCCATGGCCCATCACATAAAGCCGGTCGCTGATCTTGAGCGCGATCGTCAGCTTCTGCTCGACCAGTAGGATGGCGACGCCGCGCTTGGCGATTTCCTCCAACAGGCGACCGACGTGCTCGACCATCATCGGCGAAAGGCCCTCGGTCGGTTCGTCGATCATGACGAGGTCGGGGTTCCCCATCAGGGTCCGGCACATCGCCAGCATCTTCTGTTCGCCGCCGGACAGCACGCCGCCTGGCGTATCCGCTCGCTCCTCCAGTCGTGGAAAGAGGCGGAACATGTCGCTCATCGTCCAGCGAAAGCCGCCGGCGCCGGGCTTTTCGCCCAGCAGGAGATTCTGCCTCACCGTGAGTCCGGGGAAAATGTCGCGCGTCTCCGCGACATAGCCGAGGCCTCGCCGCGCCGTCTGATGCGGCTTGAGACCCGCGATCTCATGGCCTCTGAAGCGGATTGAGCCCTTGGGCCGGACATCGCCCATGATCGCCTTGATCGTGGTGGAACGGCCGACGCCATTGCGGCCGAGCAAGCTGACGATTTCACCCTCGCTGACGCGGAAGCTGACGCCATGCAAAATGTGGCTCTTGCCGTAATATGCGTGCAGATCGGCGACTTCGAGCAAGGGCGCAGCGGTCATTGGCTCGCATGCCCGAGATAAGCCTCGCTTACGTTATTGTTCTCCCGGATGCGCGCGGGGGTGTCGGTGGCGATCATGCGGCCGTAAACCAGGACCGAGATGCGGTCGGCCAGATTGAAGACGACATCCATGTCGTGCTCGACCATAACGAGCGTCTTGCCCTCGGTAACCTGCCGGATCAAGGCGACGGCTTGCTCGGATTCGCCGGCGTTCATCCCTGCCGTGGGCTCGTCGAGCATCACCACATCGGCGCCGCCGCCGATCGTGACTCCGATCTCGAGCGCCCGTTGTTCGGCGTAGGTGAGGACTCCCGCCTGAACATCGCGGCGCGCAGTCAGGCCGATGCGCTCCATCAGCCATTCGGCTTTTTCCCGCACCTCGCCAAGCCGGTCCAGAGGCGTCCAGAAGGCGTATTTTTGTCCAAGCGACCACAGCGTGGCGCAGCGCAAATTCTCATAGACCGACATCCGGGGAAAAATGTTCGTGATCTGAAATGAGCGTGCGAGGCCGCGGCGATAGATCGCGTAGGGCGGCAGGCCATCGATGCGCTGGCCGTTGAGACGCACTTCGCCGGAGGTCGGCTTGAGGCGTCCGCTGATCAGATGAAACAGCGTCGACTTGCCGGCGCCGTTGGGTCCGATGATCGCGTGCCGCTCGCGAGCGTCAACCTCAAGCGACACGCCGCGGATGATTGGCGTCACCCCGAAGCTCTTATGGAGGTCGATCAGCGAGAGGGCGACGCCCATGCTTGGCTCCTTGCTCGTAAAGCGGCGTTGAGGGCGTCCCAGGCGTCCGTGACCTGCGGCCAGACGAGCCGGGTCGCGGCGACGCCGCCGCAGAACAGGACGAGCGCAATCAACCATGGCGCCGCCGACGAAGCATCGACCTCGAAGCCG
>Ga0335073_10000430_pt1 | contig 53583 bp, 96 predicted proteins | sample Lox_Sample_22_FD_207093 | JGI IMG/M metagenome (GOLD analysis project Ga0335073, IMG submission 207093) | Soil microbial communities from Loxahatchee National Wildlife Refuge, Florida, United States - Lox_Sample_2.2 | ecosystem: Environmental > Terrestrial > Soil > Wetlands | place: USA... | reverse complement strand
AAATCAGACCCGGATGCACCTGGATCTGAAGCAGGCCAAGGCGCTCGTCGCCGTGCTCGAGCAGTGGATCGCGAGCGGGAGTTTCGGAGAACGATGAACCTCCAGACACTCGCCTCGCACACAATCGACGTCGACCTCGTGCCGGATATCCCCCAGGTGCTCGATGTCGGTTGCCGCTGGTTCGACTTCACGCGCCAGATCATAGACCGATGGCCGGCGGCGCGCATCACGGCTCTCGATCCTTCATTTGATGTCCTTCACCTGATGTCACTTTTCCCACAAGAGCGTGCGATCAAGCATTTGCACTGGTATGAATTGGCGCTCGTCGGCGACCGTCGCAATACAGCCAGATTTGGCATCGGCATCGCCGGCGACGGCGCCGGGAACCTGGTGCTTGAACCCGGCCAGACTGCCGCCGGGGATCGGCGCATTGTAGAAGTTCAGTGCTGCGACATTCTGGAACTGTCCGCCCGGACGCTCGTAGAGCACTGGGACATCGTAAAACTCGACTGTGAAGGCTCTGAGTTCGGCATTCTTGAAAACTGGCCAGGTCCCATCGCGACGCAGATCAGCGTCGAATTTCACGACTGCGAAAAGCCCCGGTATCGCTCAGAAACATACTACGATTGGCTTTGGCAGCGTCTTCCCTGGTACCGGGCTGTGAAACACGAACTCAGCAAGAATGGCGCCGGCTGGGGACACTGGGATACCCTATTAGTGTTGAAAAACCTGTCGTCAAGCGGTTATGGCTACCGAAGATGAAGAGCTTGGCAAACACTAAACCGGAGAAACATATGTGCCTGACGAAGCGTCAAGCCGAGATTTTGAGGCTCATGGCGGACCAAGACGAAGATTTAGTTTAGGGAATTATATACGTGTCTACACATGTCCTTGATTCCGCGCGAAATAGAGTTGCAATAAAGTAGTTGACTACAGCGATGTAGTCATGTACTATTAGGTCATGAAGAACTTCAACGGCTACGGAGAAATGAGTGATTGGGGACGGGAGAATGCCTCCGGGTGCTTTTCTGGGTACATCGACGGCACGCCTGCCACAATTCAGTACAAGAATCTTCCTCGCCTCGCTGATGCGGACGAAATGATGGGAGTCGGATACTAATTCATGGAACTCGAACTCACTAGCCAATACAGCAACTCCGGCGGGGCAGTCGCTGCCAATCAGTTCGCCGAAGAAATCTGGACCGGGAAAGTCGGCGATAAGTGCTTCACCGTAACCCTGAACTCGATGTCCGCTCCGATTTGGGAAGGCGATGACCTGGACGAAGATGAACAGGCCGATGTTATGAACGAACTCTCGGAAAAGAGCAACCTGTAAGCCATGAAACCCTTTCTGACCCGTTGGGCTGCTGAAGCATGGTGTATGGAGAAAATAGCGGGTCCCTGCTCCGTGCTGGTTATTGCCGAAGTCAAAAGCCGCGAAACGACGGCGCAAGAAAGTGGCGAAGAGAGCGAAGGCTCAGTGGTGAAAGATGTAGTCACCTATATAATTCCCTTAGTTTACGAGTGTGGTATCGGCTACGTCGGAACTTTCAGCGTTGCCCCAGCGACTGTGTTTGGATTGCTGCGTCTGGCTGCAATGTCCTTAGATCAATTCTCTGAAGTCGGCAAGTTCGAACGTTATACAATCAACGAAACGGGGCGCGCGCTGCTCGCCTTAAAGGATCGGTCAGTATGAGACGTTCACTCGGTCAGGCCTACTCAAAAGCCCAGATTCAGCAGATGATCACTGCCGCGGCGAATGAGTACGGCGTGCCCGCGTCGCTCGCCCTGGCCGTGGCCCAGGTCGAATCGAATTTCAACCCGAATGCAGTGTCTCCGACGAACACGAACGGCACGACCGATTATGGCGTGATGCAGATCAACTCGGCTAACGTCTCGTCTTTGGGTCTTACGGATCCGCTCGATCCACAGCAAAATATCGATGCTGGCGTGTCGATGCTGGCCCAACTTTACAACCAGTATGGCGGCGACACGACCCAGGTGCTCTGGGCCTATAACGCCGGGCCGGGTTCAGTGACTTCTGGGAACATGCCGCCATCGACCGCCTCTTACGTTGCCGACGTGCTGGCCGCGCAGCCTAGCTATGGGAGCGCTCTGCCCGCAGATAGCGACGTTTCTGACGAAACCGCCGATACTTCAGACACGACCGAAACCGGATCGAACTTCTTCACTTCCGATATCACCATCGGCGGCGTCGATGTACCGGGTTATGCACTGGCCGCGGGCGGTGCCCTGCTTTTGGTGGGGCTGTGGGCCGCGCTTGACTGACTGGTACCGCTACGCCTGGGGACCGCGCTTCCGCATCCCCGGCCTGCCGGTGCTTGATCGCAAGGGCGAACTGTGCCGCGTGATCGTGCGCGCCAAAACCATGAATAGCGCGCTGGTGGAATTCGAGGACGGCGAACGATATGTGATCAGCCGCAATGCCTTGAGACGAGTTGCCGCACGGCTCACTGAGCGCTGATGAAGTCCAGTTTACCGAGAGCGTTGCGGCGCAGCGATCCGAGCATTTCATTCTGATGCTTCCACAAAGGCTGAGGAAATCGCTTCGGCCACACGTTCACGAAGTTCAGTCCCAAATTATCGGCCAGGGCCTTCGCTTGCTCAATGTTGCGGACGGAGCGTTCTCCGGCCTTCGCGTTTCCGTAGCCGTCGCTCCACTCGATCCACATCAGTTCCACTTCCTCCACAGCACCGGCGCGGGATGAATCACTTCGTGAACTGCTTTCCGGCAACCCGACAAATCGTAGTCATCTACGAGGATGTAGCCGCCCTTTGAGACGAGCGGATAAAGCCACTGCATCGCTACTAGGGTTGACGAGTAGAGGTCCGCGTCGAGCCTGAGAAACGCGATCCCGGAGCGCTCGAGTTCGGCCTCTGCGTCACGGAGTGAATGCTCGAAGAGTCCAGGATGGTAGCGCAATAGTTCCGGCGGAACGCCCCAGCGTTCCATATTAATTTCGACATCTCGCATTGAACAGGAAGACTCGCCGCCCACATTCGCGCTGAGTTCGTGGTCCTCGGGGCCTGGCTTCGGGATGCCCGTGAAGGAATCGAACAGATGAACGCGCCGCCGGTCCGTGATCGTCTTAACGATGCGCACAGGATTATAAGACCGCAGCGCTTCGGCCAATCCGCAGGCATACTCGTCGCTCTCGAGGATCGCGTGCGCCATGAGCGCGCAGCTGGCGCCGGCATATACTCCGCACTCCACGAAGTCGCCGGGTATGCCGCGCTCGAGGACGATCTTCGCGATATCGTAAGTTTCTTCCTGGCTTGTCCTGTGGCCGATCGAAGAGTAGGCTATATTTTCAAAGAGGGCTTGATTCATCGTTTTGGCGCTCTTCAGGGGTTTCGTTCGGAGGTTGAGGGTTCGCCGCGTTCGCGCTCTGAAGCGATGGGGGAAGCAGCATCGGTGTCCATTCGATACCGATCATTCCAGGCTCTTTGGACGGCACGTATTCGCCCATCCACCAATTCAGTTCCCAGACATCCAAACGACGGTGCCCCCGCTCCGCACGGTATACATCGGAGCGCTTCCAGCGCTTTCCTTCGGTCGTGCCCGTAGGCAGACTGCAAGAATATTCCGGCAATGACTCGAATTCTCGGCGAGTCAACATGATGCCCTTGGGAGTCACCACCATAGCTAAGGCACGTTCCTAAACCGCGATCCTGACAGATCGCCCTTCGGCCCATGCTCTCCGCGCTGGATGAAGAGCTGAGGATAAGAGTCCTCGGGTTTGAAAGTGCCGTTGTGCGCCACGGGCCAGCCCTGCTGATCGGGCGTCCGGTGAAGGGGAACCTCGTACTTCAGTGCCAGGAGCGAGAGCACGGACTGTTCTGCGGAGTTGCGAATAAAGGTCTCATGATCTTGCGCGGTGGGGCTGGGATCGTGGAACTGGCACCGGGGATCGAGTGAGTAGCGCTGCCACTCCCAAAGAAACAGATCGATAAACTCCGGCGGACACGCCGGCGACCCGCCTTTGCGGAACATTTGATAGCGTCCTACCGCCTGCTGGCTTTCTGGAATGACATGGTCGAACCCCATTGCGGTCCAGGCTTCGGTGCGCGTCCACATCCCGTTATTGCAGCCCTGCTCTTCAAAGAGCATGATGCCATTTTCGAAGGTGTAGTCGTAGAGGAAATCGAGCGGAGCGATCGGAAAGCAGTCGCCGTCTGCGTACAGCACGATGTCGCCTTCGGCCGCGCGGTAGAGCGCGTGCCTGATGATGTAGGGTTTCCACGAACACCAGCCGAATCCCATTTTCGGCTTGCGGTCAAAGATCCATTTGTTGTCGCGGTAAAAGTCCGATTCCACGAGCCAGCGGTCATCGTACACCCAGAGATCGTCGGCGCCCATCTGCCGATAGCGCTGGTGGACAAGTTCGGTTTGCTCATCGAAGGCCTTGCCGCCGAAAGTGATGTAGATTCGCTTCATCTGTTTTGTGCGGGTTCGTTTTCGTGCGGAACTGGGGTTTCCGCACGCTTCGGCTGAAGTTCAAGCGACGAATCAGGAGAGGGAAGAGTCGCGGTCTCTACCAGGGTTTCGCGAGATTCGTAAATGTACACCGTACCACCAGGATGAAGCTTGAGAATCTTCCGCGCCCAAATCCGGGCTAGGTCGATGTCAGGAGCGAAACACTGCATAGGGCGCTCGAGTCCGTCAGCATGAAGGAACGCCCGAAAGGTCAAGCCCGGATTCATGAGAGTAACCACGATAAACGCAACATGCGCACGTCGTCAAGTTCCAGTACGGACTAAAGATTGAAACGAAGTGGTTGCGGGGACGGGAGTTGAACCCGACATGCCTCGAGGTTATGAGCCTCTGGTAGCACCCGCTCAAGCCGCTTGCGGATACTTGTAAATCAGGTCCAGCTCGCTCGAGACGCCTTCGACCCGCCCGGCCGAGACGAAGCAGCCGAGCGTGTTCGGAAGAAGGGTTTCTTCCCATTCGTGTGTGGAATCGAGCGTGCCGTTCTGGTTGAAGAGCCTGCCGCGCCACACGGTGACTGTTTTCTTTTCGCCCTGTGTCCCGACCGATTTCTCGCGCTGGAAGGATTCAAAGAGCTCCACATTGCGGGAGTTCCGCGTGCCGTACCGTCCTGGAGTCAATTGCATGGAGCAAGTGTATTGAAGAGCGGAGGAAAAAGTCAAGATTCAATCTGGCGGTGCAGCAGATCAGCGGAAATGTAGGCGCCGACTCGCGGTGTAGACACATCGAAACAATTCGGGCATCGGTGGTTACCGTCGATCACGCGCCAGCCAGATTTGGCGGCCGCTGCGTCTGCCTCTGATTTACCGGGAAAGCACGGGGCGGTTCTGATGGCCTCGAGCGACGCATCGCTGAGGACTCCACCCAGAGCAAAAGGAATCGAGGCGTTTCCCGTTTCATCCATCAGTTTCAAGCAGCCGCAGCACATCAAATAGAACATATCAACTCGGCAGAATCACCCCGCTGGGCGTTACAACACTCGGGTTTTCGGCCTCTTTGAGCATCGCCTCGTGAATCTGGGCTTGCGACCGCAGTTCGGCCAGCAGGACTTCGGCCAGGTCCACCTGAGCCTGATAATGATCGGCATGCGCCTTCAGATACCGATCGAGAATTTCTCCATCCCAGTGATACTCGAGGCCCAGTTTGCGAACAAGCGCCCGCTCCCAGGTGCCTCGCTCTTTGAGCGATTGGCAGATGCGTTCCTGAAGCCCTACTTTCGCCTTGAGGAGTTGAATTGCGGCCTCTACTTGTCCGCGGGGAATCTTGATCATCGTGGCTCTCCGACCTTTGTGTTGAACTTTCGGCAGTTCCGATTTCGGCAAATATAATCACGTGCGCTGATGATGCCGAAACACGCAGGGCACCACGGTTTTCCTAAGCGTTTCGTTCCTGCCGGCGGAATCGGCATGCCCCGGAGCAGCGCTGCTTTTCTGCGAAACTGGCCTGACGTGCTCAACTGAGAGTCCTGCCATCGGCCAGCGCGGTGATGATCTCCTGGACGATCAAAACGAGTGGCCGGCCGTCAGCAAGGCCAGCCCACGTATTCGGGAAGCGGGCCTGCAAGAACGCCTGCAGGTGTTGCGGCTGACCCACGACCCGCAGGAACTCAGTGTATTGCTCGGCCCGGGTGCGCGCGGCGTCGCGATCCGCTATCGCGTGCGAGAGTCGATGAATTGCCTTCGCCAGTTGTGTCCTCGTGGCGCGCAGAAGCCTGGGATAGGGCAGCCATGCTTTTCTGTAATCTCTTTCGTAGAGCTGGAAACCCTGCTCGAGAAAGGCCTCGATTCCGATAACTTCAGAGCAATGGTCTTTTTTCACAGCGGAATTTTCCCCAGGCTGACGAGCAGTTGTTTCCCTGCCTCTGTGAGCCGCACACAGCGCACGTTACTGGGCGGCGGCCACAACGAATAGATCAGCCGCTTGGCCTCCAGTTCGTCGGCGATGTCATAAATTCGCTCGAGGGTGACTCCCTCATCGCGCGCGCTGACGCTCGCCCAGAGCATCCTGATTTCCACAATCGAGCAGGACCGATCCTGCGGATTCCAGAGCGTATTGAGCACGGCGGTCTCGAGCGAGTTTTCTGCGTTCACCATTCCCAAATCTCTCCAAACCACGCCCCGGAACTCTTGTCGCGCTCGAAGCGGTAATGCAGCCGCATCTTTTCGCCGACCTGGATTTCGCGCAGCAGGTGATCCGGTCCGCACCAGGGGCAGAAAAAACGAATTGGAATCTGCTGGCCTTTCCATTCCACTGCGTCGAAGGACCGCCGGTAGGTGACATTTCCCGGAATCGTGCGCGTGCAGTTTCGGCAATAGTGCGCGTAGGACTCGCCCATCAGTTTGACGATCGGGTAAAGCGGGTGATCCATCTCGACCGTGATTGCAAGGTCCGTGACGTGGATCACGCGGCCTCGACGAAAGTCAATTTCATTTTTGCGGTTGCGCACGGCAGCGCCCGGCCAGCGGGAAGCGACCGGCGTTTGTTCCGTCCATTCGGCAATCTGACGTGTTGCGTTCATTCGGTACCGTCGATTGGTTCAGGGGGATGCCGTAGCCCTGCTGTGTACATGGAGTCCAGACCCGAAACCTGCTTTTCGTCGCGACCTGGGTTTTCGGGGCTTGAGGAAAGACCGCGGCTACCCGCTGGTGGAAATGGCGAACTCCCTCGGACTATGTTATCGGCAATCGTCTGTGCGAGGCCTTCTTTGCCCATCGCAAATGCTCTGCGGCACAAGCTTGTGATTTCGGCCCGGTACTGCGGCACGTACTCTTCGGCCGCCGCGCGAAACATAGCGGGAAACATCTGCCGAAAGCGTTCGATAGAGGCATCGATTTCGTTTTGCAGTTCTCCAGGCAGAGGCGCCTCAGGAAAGCCGATGTTATCGCTTGCCATTTTCCGCCGAGTCGTCTTCGTCCCCTTCGTCTTCTTCCTCTGTCTCGATTTCGGCGCCTTCCTCAACTTCGATGGTTACCGGCTCGAGTTTGTAGAGCGTGTCGGGTATCAGGCCGTCATCGTCAGTGAGAGCCAAATAGTACGCGTCGCCCGAATCATCATCGAGCAGAAAATGCCCGGCTTCGGAGGCGTCGAGCGGTCCCCACTCATCGCCATCGAGATGAAGCTCGCACAGGGAGCGATCCGCGTTGAATTTCAGTGTTGCGGCCATTGGATGTCAGAATTATCTACCCGGTTCCGAGGGCTTGTCAAGGGCAGGAAATCGCGTTAAAGTACTAGAGTTCCTTATGTTGAAGGCTTTACTCGCCCGCTTCCGTCGCCCCACAGCCGCACTCCTGCTCGAAGACTTGCGGAAATCGAGGCGCATAGTCATCGCAGTGACGAGGCACCGGCCGTGGAATTGGCGGCTTAATCCGCCCGTAAAATACCTTGTTCGGATTTCCGCCGCGACGCCGGTCACATTCGCTGATGGCGTTCTCACCATCGACGGCCAGCGACTCCCCCAGTCCTTCGCCTATCCGGGCACGATTCATGTAATCGAGGCAGCATGAGTCCCTTGATCGAATCGGAAGCGGCCCGGATTTTGGCGGATCCCGCCGAACACGAGGGCGGCCAACTTGTCGAAGTGAAGAGCGGCGAGGAGCGCTGGCTCGCCCGAATTCTCAGCAAAAATGGACGCGACCGGGTTGAAATGGAGTTTTTGCGCCAGATCGTCCCAGATAAGCCAGAACTACGATGACACCGCCGTTCATAGTCGGGCCTCAGTTTGATCTCGAGCAGCAGATCAAGGATCAGGACGCGGCCTGGCGGCGCTTGGCAGAAGCAGCAGGTGATTTTCTTCATCAGGCATACCCTGCTGTCCAATGGCCCTACATTGATCGGCTGCGCGAAGCAATCGTCGCCTTAGCGACTTGCGGCAGCGAGCGTCAACTCAAGATGCTCGCAGAGCAAAAGGCATATCGGGCGAAACTGCCGCTACCCTTTCAAAAGACCTCACTCGAGGCCATGCTCATCGAGGCCACTGAGGAGCGCGATAAAGTTCAGCATCAAATCGAGGCGGTAGAAAAAGGGCTGCAGGATATGCCGGAGTCGATTCGGGAAATGATGACCGCAACGGCCCCCGAGCCGCGCCGGGATGCGCTGAAGACCATCGAAGCCAGGATTTCTAGCATTCAAGCGCAGATGGAATTTGTACCAGGAGAGGTCGACGCAGAATTCATCGATCCGGGAAGTGAGAGCACATGAAAATATTGTTCGCAGCCCTGCTCGCTCTGCCGCTTTTGGCTCAGCAAACGAAGGTAGCGCCGGATTGCACGATCGGCGGCTCGTTTTCGGGAACGGGAAGCACGCCGGCCTATGACAACCGCTCGCAGACTTCCGCGAATTCGGGACCGCCCTGCACGATCTGGGCGCTGACTTGGCAAGCACAACCGGCGGTCACTTCGCTCACGATCAACATTGAAGGCGCCCCGGATTCCGCAGGCGCGCCCGGTTCATTCAGTTCGCTCGCAAATTCGACGGGTTTCCCGAATGGCAAACTGACTTACTCGGCGTCCGGTGCGTATTCACCGTGGATGCGGATCACGGTCAGCATGGTGGGATCGTCCGGGCAGATCAACGCGACACTGAACGGATGGAGGGAAGATCAGGCCTCGATCTCTGGGGGGGGAGGCGGCGGATCCGGTTGCCCTGGAACTACCAGCACGCCCTGTGTGATCGGGACTGACGGCAATGGCAGCGCTCAAGTCGTCGTCGGCGGTGCTTCCCAGGCCGCAATTACGCTGAGCGCCGCAACCGACGTGAAACTCGTCGCTGGCACGTCCGGGAAAACGACCCGCCTTACCCGGCTCAGCCTCCTATGGGATAACGCCGTAACCGCGACGATCCGCCAGGGCACCACTTCATCGACTCCCTGTGACACGTCGACCGCCACGATCGACGGTCCTTATGGAAACGGAAACATCACGGGCCTTGCGCTCGATTACGGTTCCGACTTCTCGCCTCTCACTACCAGTTCAACAGGCCTCGATATCTGCCTGCACTTGTCGGCTTCTGCAACCGGCGGCGGCGGCGTCAACTACTCTCAATTCTGAACCATGCGGCTGATCCTGATTCTCTTCTGTGCGGCGATTGCCCGTGCCTCGGGTGTCACATCTGGAGTTCCGCCTCATCCAACCATTTCGACCGCCAGCGTGGATAACAACCGGACCGGCTGGAATCACCAGGAATACAAACTCAACCCATCGAACGTCCCAAATCTTACGAAGTTGGGAGTGCTGACAGTTGACGGGTATGTCTATGCCCAGCCGCTTTACATTCCTTCTGTCAATACATCGGGCGTTCAGCACGACCTGGTAGTCATCGCGACAATGAACAATTCGGTGTACGCTTTCGATGCGAATTCTCTCTCATCAACTCCTGTATGGAATGTGAATTTGGGAACCGCGCGCACATCTTATGCGATGTCGCCGGCCGATCTTTATTCGCAGCCAGTAGGAATCTTAGGCACACCCGTGGCAGATGTGTCAAATGGCCATGTGTTTGTGGTTTCGGCGACAACTGCGCCGTCGTACACACTCTATGAGTTGAATCTCGAGACTGGTGCCACGGTCAATAGCGTGACGATCACAGGATCTGTCACGGGCACAGGGGACCCGGAGGGATCGGATTGCGTTTCAGGAGGAGTGCTGTCATTCTGCCCGGAGTATGAGACGCAGCGCGCCGCACTGACCCTTGCGAACGGCAACGTTTACATTCCCTTTGGAGCTTTCGGGGACAATCATCCCTGGCATGGATGGCTCTTCGCTTATTCGGCAACGACGCTCTCTCAGGTTGCGTTGTTTTGTACTTCGCCAAACGGGTACGGCGCCGCCATCTGGAATTCAGGGGGAGGTCTGGCTGTCGATGGATCGGGTAACCTGTATGGCTTCACCGGAAACGGTACTTGGGACGGCACGTCAGATTATGGCGTCTCGATGCTCAAATTTTCATCCACGCTCTCGCTCCTCGATTGGTTCACTCCCTCAAATTACGCGAGCCTCAACAACTCCGATCTGGACGTTTCTTCTGGAAGGCCCATGCTCATGCCGGGCGAGCCGGTACTTTTCGGCTCAGGCAAGGATTCGAGGCTGATTATGGTCTCGACTTCCAATATGGGTCATCTGCAGGGCTCAGGAACGGCGCCGCTCCAAATCTTCACTTTTGGAACGGAACTGCTCTACGGCGGAGCTTTTTCCGGCTCGATGGCTTACTTCCAGAACTCGTCAAACAGCGCCGAACCACTCCTAGCGTTCACCTGGAATGGGGCGTCGTTCGATCAAACACCGGTCACGGGATCGAGCTACGGCTTTCCCGGAGCTCAATACTCCGGATCGAGTGGCGATTTTCAAAACGGCGTGCTGTGGATGACGAATGCGCCCGGAGGGAACCATGAACCCTCCAGCCCCCCGAACGGCACGCTTTACGCGTTGAATCCGCTTACACTCCAGGTCCTTTACTCTGATTCGTCGCTCGGGTTGCTGTCGAAATTCGCCGCGCCTCTCGTCGCGAATGGGCGAGTGTTTGTCGCGACGCAATCGGGTTACGTCGCTGTCTACGGGTTGCCATGACTCCAAAACGTTCGCTCATGTTCGTCGGTCTTTGTCTGGCTGCGGCGCTGGCGATCTTCTTCACGTCGGCGCGCGGATCCTCGATCGTTCAATCGGCCTACTCACTGATCGAAAACTCGGGTTCTCCGCTCACGCGCCGGCAGATTCTCAACTTCACAACGAATATGACGTGCGTCGATGATCCCGGCAACCAGAGCACGGATTGCTCATCTTCTGGCGGCAGCGGTGGGGGATCGGGCAGCGGCGGGGCCTTAACTTCAGAGAGTTTCTATAACTCGGCCAGCGCAACTCAATATATGCCGGTTTCGGGAGCCAGCCAGCCGTTTGCGACGACCAACCCAACCACAACTCTGGGAACGACTGAATCCCAGGTTCAAATGGTCTCGCCGGCCACAGCCACGGTTTCCGGGCTTTACGTGCAACTGAACGCCGCGCCGGGCATGGGAAATTCGCTAGTTTTCACGTTTCGCGACAACGCTTCTAACACGTCTCTCACTTGCACGGTGTCTGGGGCGAGCGCGACGATTTGCTCAGACACAACGGATACCGCCAGCGTCACAGCGGCCGATCTTGTGAGTTACTCTGTCGTTCAATCGGGAGGCACGCCCGTTGCCGTGCTCTACATAGCGGCATCTATCCAGTTCGGGATCGTGGGCGCAACCGCAAACCCCCAGTTCACAATTTCAAATGCGGCCTCGACGGGAACGACGCTGAACACTTTGACGACACTAACCGGTGCTCCATCCACGGCCGTAATTGCGACCGCAGGTGCAACCGGCGGGATCGTCGGCATCACGACTGCCGGCGCGGGAACATCGGGCACTGCAACGATCACGACGGCAGGAAAAGTGCCCTGTCTGTTCGACGGAGGAACGACATCGCTCCACTACGTGCAACAATCCTCGGGAACGAACGGGGCTTGCACTGACGCAGGCGCCGCTTATCCGACTTCCGGCCAAGTCGTGGGCCGCGTGCTTTCAACAAACGGATCCGGCGGCACCTACACGATTGATCTTTTCCCGAGCGAAATCCGTGCAGGGGGAGGGGGCGGAATCACGTTCGCGCCGCCATACCTTTTTAATGGGACAAATTATTATGTCGCCGGTACGGGCTACCAAGCGACCCTGCCTCCGGCGTCGCCCAGTTGGATTAATGGAGTAGCGCCGAATATTACAGCCACTGCGGGACCCAACGGTGATTATGTTGCAGTGACAACTGGAGCAAACTGGCAAACTCAGAGTTGCAGCACTAGTGTAGAAGCGGAATTCGCGCCGGTCTCGGGCAGTTTCTCAAATGCTCAAGACTGGGGAATCTGGATGTACGATTCGACCAACAGCATCATCTGGGAATTCATGGCGAGCAATCACTCAGGAGTTCCTGAGATCCAGGTTAACGAGTGGAGTTATAGTGGTTCGGGAAATCCGTCCTATGTCAGCACGGTAAGCCCTTCTCCATTCAGTCAACCCCCCTTTCAGGCGTTGCCCCATTTCAAGATTTCTGTTGCCGCTGGTACTGCAACTTTTGCGGCCAGCGCAAACGGCGGTGGAACATTCGCCACCCTTCAGACGGAATCCGTTGGCACCATAAGCCAATGTGGGTTTGATATCGTCGGAGCGAGTTCGAACCCGACGATGATCGATGTTTATTCATTAAAGACAAACTGAAAGGAGAGCTCTCATGTCTTACTGGACCGGACTTACCTATGAGACGGGCTGGGGTGATTACGGCAATGGCTATGAATCGGGCCAATGCAAACTGGATGGAGACCGGGTGTTTTTGCGCGGGTCGATCGGCTACAGCGGAACGAATCCTTTCTCTGTGCCCATACAGATTGCGAGTTTGCCATCGGGATTCGCGCCACCAGCCGTAGAAATCTTCGCCGCTGTTTTTCTACAACCCTCTGGCTTGGGCCAAGGCGGTTCGCTAATTTACATCAAGATTGACACAAGCGGCGCTATTTCCTGGGTGCAACAAGAGTCGGGAAGTCAGAGCGTAGGGACCAATCAGTTTATCTGTCTGGACGGCATTTCCTTCTCCATTCTGAGTTGAAATATGGGCCGTTAGACATGAAGGTGGCCCTTTACGCTCGAGTCTCGAAGTCCGATCAGGACTGCGCCATGCAGCTCGCCGAGCTCCGCTCAGTCGTTGCAAACCGCAACTGGAAAATCGTCCTGGAGTACGTCGATCACGGGTGGAGCGGACGGAAAAACGACCGGCCGGCGCTGAATCAGCTCATGGACGCGATCCGCTACGGCGCGATCGACGCCGTGCTTGTCTGGAAGATCGATCGTTTCGGGCGCTCCGTGGCGGACCTGGTTTCAAACATCCGTCAGCTCGAGTCTGCGGGCGTCCGATTCTGCGCGGTCTCGCAGGGCATCGACACGGATGCTTCCAACCCGACCTCGAGGTTGCAGCTTCACATTCTCGCCGCCGTCGCCGAATTTGAAGCCGAGATGATCCGGGAGCGGGTGAAAGCTGGCGTCGAGCACGCGAAACGCGTCGGAACGCGCTCCGGGAAACCGATCGGGCGCCCGAAACGCGTCTTCCGGCATGACCTGGTGCTCGAGATGCGCGATCGGGGCGTGCCTGCAATCCAAATCGCTCGGGAACTCAAATTAGGCGAGGGCACAGTGCGGCGCTTGCTCGCCAAAAACCAGCGCGCGCAAACCGCCGGGGGTGTTGATACCGCACAATCCGCAGGGGCGCGCTAGGCCTCGCCAAAACCTGTTGTTTATGGCGTGTCACCGCTTGGGGACGGTGCGGGGACTTATCTGGGAGGCGCTGGGGTGGTGACGGATCTGACACCCCGGGGGTGGTGACGGATTTGACACCGGGTCGGCGATTTACGAAGGAAACCTAGGACCGCCTCTCCCTCTGACCGGGTAGTGACGAACTGGCGGCATCTCGGTCATCGCTCCGAAGTAGTGATCTCCCGGATGCCGGTGAGTTAATTTGCACCGCACTCCAGACGAGTTCTGGGCCGTACACTGGCCGTGGTTCCGATCTGGGCTACAGATGGAGGGTTCACACTGATTCGGATGGCGCTTCACAACTACCGCCGGTCACTCCATTCTAAAAACGTTTCCATCGTACCAGATGCGCCCGGCTTGACCTGGGTTCGCGAAAAACCCGGTTCCGTTCGGCGCCGTCTTGCCGTCCGCCTGCATAATCGCGACACCCGATGGACTGAGGGCGTCGACGTCGATTGAGCAAGTGATGGGACATGGAACATCCGGGAGCAGCAGCAACTCGAGGCCAACCGAGTACTTGGAAAGACGCCCGCCGTTTCCCGCAAGCGTGCAGGCGTATGGCATCGCGACGCCGCTTCCTGCTTGGCAGTAGTTCGTGTTCGCGTGGAGCTGATCGAAGGTCGGAGTAGTAGCGGAACTGAGCGAGAATACGATGTCGGTCCCGCCGATGGCTGGGTCTGCGACCGGCGTTGCGACGATGCCGGTCCCCGCCTTGATGTTCAGGACGCACAGACCGCTCGTCAAGAGTGTGCCGTTCAAGAGCACGGTGAAACCGCCCGCGCATGCGGCCGGCGCGCCTGGAGGCGACGGCTGCGCTGTCAACGTGCTCTGAAGCAGAATACCGCCGCAGATCATCAGCGAGAGAACTAGAGCCGCGAGCCAATTGCGCCAAGTCATTTCGGGGCTTTCAAAACTTGTGCCTCAAGAGCCAAAGAATCACGACTGCACCGATCGCGCTAATGAGCGACAGCAGTAGGCTTCGCAGGGACGGCGGGGACGAAAAAGGGAACCGTCACGGTTGTCTCTGGAGACGGACCGGACGTTCCTCCCGAATTGGTGGCGGTGATTTCATAAAAATACGTCGCGCCGCCCGTGACGGCCGAATCGATATACGTGCAGGTCGTCGCAGTGCAAGTCGAGGCCGCGACGCTCCCGATGGGCGTAGATGACTCGCCGCCTGAAGTCGTACCGCGCAGCACGTTGTAGGTTGTGACTGGATCGCCGGTGGTGTTCGGCGCCCACGTGAGTGTGACGCTGTGAGTCGTCTGGGCGAGGATCAACCCTGCGGACAGGAGTAAGGCCAAAAGAAACCACGCCAGAACTTTCGGTTTCAACACGAAGGAGGGATTTGTCTGGCGTGGTGCGCTTCTCGTCATGAAAATCACTGTAGTCTCTAATTTGGGCACCGTCAAGTACCAAAAAGGCCCGCCGAAGCGAGCCTTTCTGACAGAAATCAACCGAACGCAATCACCCGGATCTTTTGTTTTCGCGCCTCCGGGCCAGCCCGAATTAGTGACCTAGGAAGCATGCACCGATCGGTGCATCCCGGTCAAGTTCCAGTGCGGTCTAGTTCGAGGATCCGCCGGCCGATCCACTCAGCGCACTGCGGCACGACGGCATTTCCCAGCGCGCGCAGCCGCTTCGTTCGCCCGCTCAAAGCTCGGTCCAGCCAATCGGGAATCCCATCAGCCACTCTACAAACCGGGGATTCAAGCGCCGGCGCAAGGTCGGGGCGCTCTCCGAGGATTCCGGGCCAGTCTGCGCTGGAGGGACCGGGAGCGAATGCGCGACAAAATTCTGCAACTGCTCGCCCTTCGCCGTCTGAGATCGTTCCTGGTAACTCGTCGCATTCGGCGTCCGATAATCCCGGCTGGCCGGAGTCGGAAAAAATCTGGCCTGCTGATCGAGACCCATTTCGTCGGTCCGGTCCCCGCCCCTGCTCCGAAAAGAGTCCGTTCCCGGCGTCTGCCAATTGCTCACTTGATTCCCGAATTCCCCGCCGCCACACCCCGCCAACTTCCCCATCCGATCCCGGTTGCTCATCCCGTGCGGGGTATTCCAGGTGTCCGTCTGCGCTACCAGATCGTGCGGGGAATAATGATGATCCGTCAGTTCGAATCCTTTCCCTCTCGCATCGGTCGAGTCGTGAGCGTTCGGCGTCGCCCAGTGTTCCGCCTGCTCTGCAATCGTGTATTGGTGGCCCTGTTCGGTCGATTCCTGCCGGTTGCGCGGTCCGCCGGATCCCGGAGCATCCGGCGTCCTCCATAGTTTCGTTACTCCCGTCAGGGAGTCGCCTTCCGAGTTCGGATGGTTCCCGCAACTCTCGCTTGCCGTCCGATTGGCGCCCGTCCCGTCCCGCTCTCCGATTCGCTGCTTCATTGCCAGGTGCGCTCCGGGAGTCTTCCCGTCGTCTCTCGCGACTGCGGTAGGCCACAATGAGAACTCGTTTTCTGAGATGGGCGGCGCCAAACTCTGAAGCTCGAAGGCAGCGCCAGCATCCCACATACCCGAGTCGGGCCAGTTCTCCGATAACTCTGGGCATTGCCCGTCGATCCAGGAGACCTGGCACGTTCTCAATGAGCACGTAGCGAGGTCCCAGAAGCCCAATAAGGCGGGCGAATTCAAACCAAAGCCCCGAGCGATCTCCCTCGATTCCGATTCGTTTGCCGGCCTGGGAGAGGTCCTGGCAGGGGAAGCCGCCGGCGATGAGGTCAACGCGCTCGAGTTCAGATCCGCATTCCCGAATATCTCCATAGCGCTTTACTCCAGGCCAGTGCTTCCTGAGGACCTTCGTGCAGAAGGGATCATTTTCGACTTGCCAGCGGCACTCGAGTCCCGCTCGCTCGAGACCGAGATCAATCCCGCCAATGCCTGAGAAGAGCGAGCCAAAGGTCACGTCGGCGGCTTCAGAAAGTTCTGAAAATCTTCAGCGGATCCGTTAAACCAATCGACGTCGACCGGCCCAGTAATTCCGGGCACAGTCCCGTTGGCCTGCCGCTGCCAGAAGGTCCACTTCGGCCACGCTCCGATATTCGGCTGCGACTGCTCGGAATATTGTGGATCGGAATATTGTGCGACCCACAGCGGATAGGAAGGCCAAAGAGAATCGGTCAGATTGATTTTCGCGTAGCTGGGCGACACATAAACCAGCGGCCGCGACGGTTTCTGAAGTGCCTCATCGACCTGCGACAGCCAGGAGAATGCGGCTTCCTGATGTTCTTCAGTGAGGGAACCCACTTCGATATCGAGGGCAACAGCAAATTCGATCGAAGTAATTGCCGTGATCGTTGTCAGGAAATTGCTCGCCTGATCGCCGGCCCGTTCCTGCGGGCGCCAGAAGTGATAAAAGCCGAACGGCACACCTGCGGCCCGCGCACCGGCGCAGTTCGCTTTCGCCATCGGATCGCCGAGCAGTCCGTCCGTTGCTTTGATGAAAGCGAATTTCACTCCGCTTTCGGCCACAAGCGGCCAGTCGATCACTCCCTGATAGTGAGACACGTCGATTCCGAGCAGGGCGTCTGGGAGTTGAAGGATCTCGCTCATGACTGAACCGCCGCGTGTTTGTCGCGCTCCCGGTCACAGGCGCGCGTGATTTCAAAATGAGCAATCGTAGCCGCTTCATCTAATTCGAGGTCTCTCCGAATTTGGGTGCCCACAAAAGCGTAGGCACCGTCGACCTCAAAGATAGTGGTGCGCGCGACTGTCCGGTTTCCAGAAACGATTGCGGCCAGCAACTCAAACACAGCACCGAGTACCGCAAAAGGAAGCGACAACAGATAACGGAATAAAGTCACGACGGTCATGCGCGGGGTTTTGGCTTGGGGCGACGGGCAGCGCCGTCGCCTAGAAACATCAGCAAAGGATCTTCATCTCTTCCATGTGCCTTCCAAATTCCGAAGGCCGCTCAAGCTCCCCTCAAGCGGCCTTCCCTTCCCCTACTTATTTGGCTCTGTTAACTGCTACGTGTACGCTCTCCTTTCATTGGTTTCTACCTCTTCAGCTGCGACAACTTCACTTTCACTGCGGCGTTGCGAATTTTAATATCCGCCAAGGCGTCGCGATCCTTCCGGGAAAGTTTCCCGTTCCACATCTTACGCTGCGTCTGCGGCGAATTAATTCCGTGCGCGACGAGAGCACCGGCGCTCGAAGAGACTGAGGAAAGAACATCCGTCACTTCGTTCAGAACCGATATCAGCACGGTCGTAATTGCAGTCGGCAGACCGGGCGGCAGTTGCTTAATGCCCAGTGTGACCGCTTCCTGCGCGATTGCGTCGGCCTTCTGGAGAACTGTGAGCCCGGCCATCATGACTTCGGACTCGATAAAGTCAATGAATGTTGTGACGTTTGTGAGCCATGCGTCGGCCGTGTTCATCACGCTGACCGGGATTGTCCCGAGGGAGCCGAGTGTGTTCACTGCGGTTTCCGCAGCTCCGATCAGGAGCGTCAGGGCAATTGTCAGACCGCTTTCTGAACCCGCACATCCGGCCAAAGCGAGCAGCCAAAGGCCGGCACTGCCTCCGGCCAAATGTGCCGCAAAACTGCGGCGCGTGTAGAGTTTCATAATTCCTACTTCAGACAGTCGAGCAGCGGTGTCCCGCGCGCGTTTTGGTTGAGGATGATTCCGGCATTGTAACTGCCGGTGTAGGTCGGGTTGCCCGGAAACTGCAACTCGAGATTGTACGGCGTAGTCTCGTTTGCGTCGGGGAACTGCTTCACAAAATCCGCCCACGCGATCAGGCCGCCGGCGGGAGCGTCAGTCGGCGACGCGGGATTTACGAAAATCTGCCCGTCTTCGACTCCGAGCGCGCCGTAAACCACAGCCAAGGCTGCAACACGGTAGTAGGGGGCATTTTCAAGAGGGTTTGGAGCGATGAAAGTTGACAAGAGTTTTTCTCCTTCAGAATCCACTCAGTCTATTCCGAACGAAAGCCGGTTGTCAACCGTGGGAATTTTGAAAAAGTACTAGTGAAAAATGAAGTGCGCCAGTGCGCCGCCGACAAAAGCGGCGCCGACGCCGCCGCCCAATATCCACCAGCGGAAATTTTCGAGGGTTCTGATCCGGTCTTCGTGGTCACTGAACAGAGAGCCAGGTGCGGTCGGGTCCAGTTTTTTATCCATTTTATCGATGTCTTCCCGCACGTATTTTAAATCCCGTCTGAGAAGAATCAGCAATTCGCGATCAGTGTAGGAAAATCTATGTTCGTCAGAATCCAAGGGCATTCTTACCGCCGCGGCCACATCCATCCGAATGTACCTCCGAACAGTTGCCCGCCACTGACGGGGCTACCGGCTGGAATGTTCGCAATCAGGCTCACGGTCTGATCGCTGATCAGCTGGATATGATCGGCCTCAACCAGCAGCGCTGTTTGCAGGTCACCATACGTGTTCAGAATGTTTCCCAGGTCGCGGCCGTAGCGCTGCCCGTACTTCAGACGCCATACGATCGAACCCGAGGCCTGCTCGAAACCATCGCCGGTGAAACCGAAAACCAGTTTCGAAATGACGCCATCGAAACCATGATCAACGCGCCATTGCCCAATTACGACATCGAGTCCGGTGAATACACCGCCGGACTGGAATGCCGATGGCGGCTGGAAGAAAAGCTTCTTATAATCGATCCCGTTCAGCGGCTTCTGAATCCACGGGGGCACGGCATAGAAGGGCGCCCCGACTTCCGGGATCCGGCAGCAACTCTTCAGCCCGCCGTGCTCGTAAATCCAGCGCCACTTCGCGGACTCCTGAAGGATCGCCATATCGCCATCGGTGGGCGAGAAGAGTTTTGTTTGGTGGTAGAGAATTTGCGAGTCACGCTTGAGGGCCGGAGGCAGGGCTTCGTCCGGCAGGACGTGCGCGCGCGTGTAGGGACCGGCGGCGCCAGGCGGCTGGCGGTTTGAATAGGGCGCGGGATTATTCGGCTGCGTCGGAACGAAGTACGGTCCGCCCGTCACAAGCTGATCAATCGGGACGCTCTGCTCATCGACGCCGTAGGCCGGCGTCGTGCCTTCGCTCGTGTAGCCGGAAATAAATTCGGCCGCCACATCCGCAGGCAAAGAGGGCACCTGGGGATACAGGGCGCTCGGCGGCCGGGGAGCGGACGGCTCGCCGGGTACCCACAGCGGAACGATGTCGCCTAGAGGTACGCGCATGACAGTTGCCCTCTCTCAATTATAGTGCTCTCAGTACGGCCTGGGGCTTGACGGCGTGCGCGCGCTGGGCTTACGATCTCAAGCGGGCGGGGCCTTGGTTGGAATCCAATGCCGGTGATTGGGCCAGCCGCCTCGAGCGGCGTACCGCAGTCAGCGAATGAGAGCGCAGTTTCGTGTACGGGGATTGCGATGGATGACGCTAGGCAGGCCGCAGATGAAGTCCCGCCCCGGATTAACTCGGGCATACTGGCTCGCCTCCGCACAGTACAAGCTGAACCCCGTCTGCGTCAGTTGCTTGCTGCGAGCAGATTTCAACGGTCATCAAACCGGGCGTGGCAACTACGATCAGACGCGAGAAGGGTTGCTGGAAGGGCACCGGACCCAGCGTTCCGGCGACGTTGAAATTATCGGTCCTCACCCATTCCGATCCGACCGGAACTCCCGTGCAGGCGTCTCGCACCTGGAAGGCAAATGGTCCCGCGTTCGCGTTCTGCGTCCAGATGAAACCCCAGATTGCAGCGCCCGGCACGCACTTGATCTGATACTCATAGGAGTTTCGCGCCGGAATCACTGTTTGGCCTGAATTCTCCGGCACGGTCCAGTACTTCGCCCGGTAGCTTCCGGTCCTGCGAAGGCTGTCCCACTGCTGAAGCGCCATCGAACGAAACTGGAGTGAACACTTCATTTTCGTGTTCAGCAGAAAGCCGTCAGCCATCGGGTAGCTTTCAGGAGTGATGTTCATAAGCAGTTGCTCCCAGCGAGAAACATCAGCAAGGAATCCTCTGGCGCCCGATGAAATGTACAGTCATATTCGCCGCAATTCCGCCCACGAGCGAGACTGAGTTTAGCTGTATCCGCGAGTTGGCCTGATAGACGAGCGGCGGAACGATGGCGCCATTTCCATAACCCGATAGCGCATTAATGAACAGGTCACAGATCGGCGAGTAGGAACACGCGACGGAATTCTGATCGAACAGCTGCAAGAGCGCGGCGCAGTCGCTCGGGTCGAGTTGAGTACCGCCGCCGGTGAGCGTATAGGTTCCCGCGGCGTATCCGTCTTCCGGCCCGATCGGTGAAGTACAAATTGCATTCACAAGCGCCGCGGCTTCGGCGTTGCCGTTTATCGCGGCCGCAATCGCATTGCCGGTTGTTATCGAAAACCCATTTGCGTCCGATGCGCCCGTGACTGTGATCACCCGCCCGGTCACGGTGAGGCTGAAAGCGTTGTTTGGTACGAAACCGCCTGGAGTCGCAGCGTGCGCGGGCGAAACGAGCACCACCTCGATCCCATTGCCCAAGGTCCCCAGAGGCACCGCGATGAAATATACGTTGGCAAGACCTTCGCCAGTCATCAGGGCGTGAGCCTGCTCGGTATACACGATGCGAATTTCCCAGAGTTCGAAGTCGTAGTTTTCGACCTGCTGCACATTGATCTGTGTCGGACTCAGCACTGCGGTCGACGGTTGCAGAGTGAAATTTGAAACGTAGGTGTAGGCCTTTGGATGGAACTTAAATTTGGAGTCGTAGGGAGAGCGCCCTTTTTGCCGGCGCACTCCCTGAAAGCCGATTTGCGCGCCAAAACTGCTGAGACCACCAAAGTCGACCGCCGGATTTGCAGTGTATAGGTCGAAGGCGATCTGCGTGTTTTCTTTGTAAAGCAGTTCTCTTACGATTGCCTGATCCGCCGAATTCTCGAGCACCACTCCCGGACCGCCGCGGCCGACATATTGCGGCAGCGATTGAATGTAAGCGCCGTTGGCGCGCCGTATCTGGAACCGTCCGTTGTTCGGATACGCTTCGTCCAATAGAACGCGATCCATTCCCACGATTCGTCTCAGGATGAAGTCGCCATAGCCGGCATAAATGGGGACCGCCTGGTTGAAGTAGTTTTGAAACGTGTTCAGAGCCGACCCGTCGTAGATCCACGTGTACGGCAGGTCGTAGTAGCCCGGAGGGGGAGCATACGGCCTTTCCGCGCCTCGGGGCGTGCGTGATGGAGTCGCGAGCGTCATTGCTGCTGGCGGCTCACCCGAAACAGTTTCTCGCCGACGAAAACGATTTGAAGCGGGTTTGTCGCGTCCGACAGGTCCTCGAGCTGGATGATTTGAATTCGCCCGCCGGCGGGGAAGGGATGCGCTGGTGAAAACACGGTGGGATCGGATGAAGATTGCGAAAGGGCGCCGGAGTTCAGCAGGCCGCTCATCAGATTGTAGCCGGTCGAGTCCGCAAGTTGGATTTGGAATTCACCCGTGAAAAGCGAAATATACCAGCCGAAGAGCAGGAAATCCGAATCGGTCTCAATCGAAATCGAGTCTGTGATTGACTCGTTTGCCGAAAGCTCGTTATTCGGCGGATTGTAAATATAGCTGTAGGGCCGGGGTTCGTATCCGATCTGATCGGCGGCGGGAAATGGAATCCCCTGATAGAACGACGGCGCGAACTGGTTCATAGGATAGCTGGACATAGGTTACCTTTTGTGTGGCGCTCTCTGAGTAGTCCTAGAACTTCTGGGGCTTGACGGCGTGCGCGCGCTGGCCCATCGTTGACAATTATGATTTGCACCTTCTGCGGCGATCCAGCGACAGGCCTCTGCGAGCGCAAACACCGCCAGTGGACGATTGTCCAGCCTAGCGAGATTCTGGCCGGCGACATTCTGATGCGTCCCGATGGTACGATCTACGCCGTAGCCCGCGTCAGCCTTCATAAGTCTACCGCCCGGCACCGCCCTCACTTCCCAGCTACCCAGCCAGATCCGCTCGATGAGTACATCATCGAAACCAAGCAGAAGCGCCGATTTCTGATCCTCTATCCAAATCTCCCGGTTCTGGTAAAGCGCGATGTCATCTGCGGCTGGCCTCGCTGCGAATTGCACTGCGGCAAATGCATTGGCCTCGCACACGATGAGAGCGAGCGCGAGCGCATGCTTCAGAGTGCGGAAGAACCGCGAACCGAAAAAGAGACCGGCGAAGAGCGAAAGCATAGGGAAAAAAAGAGACGGAAAATGGGGCTCCCCGTTGAAGCCCCAGTTCCGAAACGCAAGTCCCTCCCGAGGGAGAGAAAGCTTTACTGAACGCCTCGAGCGTACAGGCCGACAAGTTCATTCAGAATGATCATGCCGGTTCCGTTCGACGCGAGCGTTTGCGAAGCCGAGCCGTTCAGCTGCGCATAGAAGGTCATCTGGTTGGCAATCACCAGTTTCACCATGACCATATTCATCGATCCGCGGCCGGGCGAGCCATTGGTGAAAAACGATTGGGCGGTATTCGTGGTGTAGCCCGCCATGCCCCAGCCGGAGGAAAAATGGCGGACGTTGGCACGCTGGTAATTCTTCTGGCCGAGCCACAGCTCGTATGCCCAGGAATTAAACCACGTGATCAAGTCGGTATAGAACACGTTTTCCGAGAATCCCAGGCGGACTCCGAACACGGAGAACGCCTCGGGGGCCGCCAGCCGCTTGTTTTCAAGCAGATTGGTCTGAGCCACGGTTTTACCCGAGGCCGATTCCACATTCGAAAACAGCTGCGAATTGGGCGTGTTGATCACGGCACCGGCGGCATAGGTCAGGGTGTCGTAAATCGGAGTGTCTTGCACGTCGAGTTCGTCGGAGATGTAAATCTGTCCGCGGAAAGACTCGATGATGAAAGACTGCTGGGCGGTGATCGCGGCTGTTGCAGCCTGGATGTTGCCCTGATTTTGATTGGCCTGCATTGCATTGACTGCCGCAGCAGCGGCTTGCGTTGCGACGGCCTGGGAAGCTGACATCGGCATAATTGGTTTTTCCTCTTTCCTTTTGATTTCCAGCTACTAGGCCGCTTGGTAGGCCTTCGGATACGCGCTGACGATCATCGCCTGGCGCTTCGGCAGACCCGTCGCCAGGTCAGGCGCGAGCGAGGTCAAAAACGCACTGCGATTCGCATTCACGAAATCGCCAGTGCCGCGGCGCCGACCACTGAGAGCCAGCGTCGAACCCACGGAGGGCAAGAACGCGTTCAGCGCGATCGAGCCTGCTTCGGCGATTCCGCCAAGGCCCGCTGCGGCGCCGAACTCGGGATCGATAAATGATCCGACCCACCAGACGCCGGCGGCGACTGCGATTGCAGCCAGGGTCGAATAAAGCGGCGAGGATGTCACTTCAGAAGGCAGAGCTGCGGTCACTGCCTTGGTAGCCGCTACGCCCACCAGGACGCCGACGCCCGCCTGCACGATGCCCGAAGGTCGGGAGAGCGAGATCGAACTCGCCATCGGATTGCGCCGGCGGTTGCCTTTGCGTCCAACGACTTTCATACCGTGCTTGGCGGCCCAGGATTGTACCCGTGTTTTTGACATCGTGGAGTGATGCCGTTTTTTCGTGTTCATACGATGCGCACGATGGTTGGACCGATGCGCATAAGATTTTTTGCTGTTCTTACGCTTCTTCTTTGCCACTCGACTGCTCCTTTTTGGGTTGATCATCGGACCAAGCGTCATCAGGTACGCCGGGTTCCTGCGCTTATGGTGATTGGGCTTCGCGCGCGCCCGTTTTCGAGGATGCGCCCGTTTCGAGCGCTTTGGGTTCACGATCCTCGTAACTCGCCCTGCAATCATTTCGATCTCCTTTTGGTCCCCGGAAAAGCAAAAGGGGCTGCCGAAGCATCAGGACCGACCTGAAACTTCAGCAACCCCTTCATGAAGGTTGCTTTTCCGGCTCACTCCCGAACGCGCCTCCGTCGATTTGCGTCCAGGCTCGAGGGCTTCTCGCGAAGACTCTCGAGGAAACTGCTTACTGCATAAACGTTGACGGCCTGAAGATAAAGCCCACGGCCGTGAATCCAGTGCCCGCACCGGCGTTCTTATCCACGGTGAAGGCGTTCGCAGGCGTAGCCGAAGCTGCCGGCCTGACTACCGTGCGGAAACCGCTAGTCGTCTCAATTGCCGAATCCGTGAACGTGATAAACGGAAACAGGTTCGACTGCTCTGTTTGTGACAGACCCATATTGTGAATGATCGAAATCGTGGTGTCTGCGTCCGCCATCTGAAGCGTGCCGGTGATCAGCGTTGCGATTGCACCGGGAATATTCATTTGCGCCGCGGTGGGCGGCGTGGTCCCCTGCACGGGGTAGCTATACGTGAACTGCGCCATCTGTGTTCTCCTTCATGCTTTGCTCCCGGCGTCCGGGGATTTGAAGATCCTGCACTGGAATTTGCTCGTCAACCTGTTGCCTGGGTCCAGCCGGCCCGATTTTAAGATGATCCACCAGCACGCGACGGTCAACGAACCAGCGGCAACCGTTCTCGCGTGAGCGCTGGCAAAAACTCGTGTCCTCGCCCATGAATCCGAGCGTATGCTCATCGGTGAGCACGGGCCGGAAAGGCTTTGGTCCGGCTTTAATCAAGGCCTGATACCGCATCAGAAATGCCGGGAACCCGGTGAACGCGACTTCCTTCAGGTGCGGGCCGCTCGACAGTTCTTCCACTGTGAAGCAGCGCTTCTGACCTTCATCGATCATTCCGCAAGAGGGTTGCCACACGAGGCCCTGCAGGTCTCGCTGGCACCACGACCAGCCCGCCACTCCATCGGCCTCGGGGTGCAGGTTGAGGTCTTCGACCAGGCAATTGAACTGTGGAATGCTCAGCAAGTTGTCATCGTCCAGCCACAGCACAAGGTCAGGAGTCACAGGACCCGTTTTGCACGCCTCGAGCATGGCCGCGCGCGATCCATAGACGTTCGTGTTATAGCCCCACACTGGAAAGATGTTCCACTGTGAGCGCAACTCGTCAAAAAGTTGAAGAAGCGTGCTCACCCACATCCAATGAAACGTTTCGCCCGGAAGACAGACAACCAGATTGAACTTCTTCAGCGCTTCCTGCCCGCGGACCGCGATGCCGAACTCACCCAGGCGCCGCATGAGAATTGCTTTGCCCGTGCGATAGTGCTCCGGAGCATTTTGCCGCTCGTAAACTTCGTCCATCTGTCCTTTGTGAAACTGAGGATGGCGGTGCTCCATGAATAGTTGCCGGGCGGCGATCACAACCCGGTCATGGCGCGCAATTTCCGTGAACTCTTCGTCCGAATACATCGACGTGTATTCGGGGTAGAAAAACCCGTCGTACCTGTATTCCTTTTTCAGCCGGTCGAGGTACGCGCGCGTGATGATCGAGAAGTAGAGCAGGCGCGACGAAGGTCCGGTGTCGACGTCAACTGCCGCTTGCGCTCTTAGGTCGGGAATCACTTCGAGCAGTTTTGTGTCCCAGTGATCGCATGGAAAGAAGTCATCGGCGATGTTAATCAGAACGTCGCCAAGCGCTGATCGGGCGGCGGCGTTCCAATTATCTACTGAGCAGTTGCGGCCGGCATTCACTAGTTTGATGCTCCGCAAAAAGTCAGGGATTTCCTGTTCGCTGGCCTTGGCTGCATCGCTTTCGTGGACTGCAAGAATATATTCGACATTCCCAGGGCGATCACATTTGGCAAACCACGCTCGAGCGGCTTCTTTCCAGCCGGGGAACCGTGCTGTTGCATGGCAAAGGCTGAACGTGATGACAGAAGGTTTGCGGCGATTGAGCAGGCCGAACAAATCGAGTCCCTGAAACCGCGCTGTGCCGTGTTCCCCATACAGCCTGAGAATTTCCGCTTCCTGCCAGGGCAGTCCGAATTCATCGATCAGGTGGACCGGACTGCCTTGCCACCACCACGCTGGCACATTCTCGAAATTCCAGACTTCGCCCTGCTTCGCTTTCCACAGATCGTAATAACTGTCGATCTGGTGGACCGGCTTCGAAGGCCAGCGCAGAACCTCAGTCATTTTGTAGAGCGCATGCTTCGCGCGCAGCCGCCGCTCGCTGACGCCCCACAAGTGGAACAAGCCTCCTTCTTCGTGAGAAGACCATCGAAGCGCACGCTTGATTCCGAACGGCTCCCGGTGGTGAAACCGATCCCCTTTCCATTCGAGCGCCGGAGAATCCTTGAATGCACAGGAAACCCAGCGGTGTCCCCAGAGACCATTTGCGTGATAGCGCATGAGCGACCCGCGGAGAATAATCCAAGGCACCTGGAGCACGGCTAGGTCCGGCAAAGCCTCGATCGCTTCCCGGATCTTCGGCACAAGAGGAGCGGCTAAGATTTCGTCGGCGTCGATCATTGCAAAGTGCGTCGGGTTTTGGCCGCTCTCGATTGAAACGAGGCGGCGGGCGTCCTCAAGTAGCTGCTGGCGGTGTGTCATTTCATTCCACTGGGTGTCATCGGTAGACATCCAGCGAACGTGCAGGCCCTCATCAAAAAGGCGCTTGACAATATCGCCGCTCCTGTCCGTGCAGCGGTGGAGTAGCACGCAGACGTAATCGCACCAGGTCAGCGCCGACCGAAGAGCAACCTCGAGGCACCACTCCTCATTGCGAACGATCATGAGTCCTACCAGATTCATCGCGCGCGCCTCCGCTCGCAGAACGCAAGCAACACACACGTCACGCCCAGCGCGGCGTACATGCCGCACGCGCTCGGAATCGGGCTGAAAAGAACCTCCAGCAGTTTATGCATTTGCACTATCCTACCAAACCAGGACTCACATTACCAAGACTTTTGTCGGGCGGTGCGATATAATACCGCCCGCCGGCGAGCGTCAGCCGCTCTGACCGGGGATGATAAAGCAGATCCGGCAGTACTCCCTGACTTCCTTCCTTTCCGAACTCGTGATAGTAATCCACGACCTCGCCCTTGTCGAAACTCTTCCGCGTGCGATATGTGATTTCCTTGACGGAACCGAGTTTCATGGCGTCGTGAAAGTCCCGCTCGTCAAAGCCCCAACTTTTCAGCACATTCTCTGAAATCGCCTGATCGCCGCCGTCAATAAACAGTTGCTTTCCGTCTTCTGAAGAAGAGAGCAGCACGCGCTTAATCAGCGGCGTACCTTCGTCATACGTCCAGTAGCCGCCGTCGCTCTTGTGAAACTCGAAGCCATCCGAATTGATATCGACTGCTTTCGAAGACGAAGTCGCGAGCAGCACTTTGATCGAAACGAGCAGCCCGATGCCGACTTTCACGGAGTGAAAATGCTGCTTCTCTGTGACCTCGAGGATTTCCTCCGAGGGCATGCCGTGAAACTCCTCGAATACCTTCATTGCCTGATCGACCGGGTTTTTATGGCCCTTCACTTTCTTGATCAAGCCAGAGGCGGATCGCTTGACGCCCTTCACCACGCGCGAACCCGCTCTAACCAGAGTGTCGGCGTATGCCGCGCCCGGCACTAGGCTGATCGCGTCCTGATTCGGATTCGAAGCCAGCTCGTGCAATTTCACTCTTGCGATCGAGAGGGCGCCGCCGAAAGACTTGGCCGGGATTTTCGCGGTGGTTCCCTTCGGTTCAATCAGGTCTACTTCAAAACTCGACTTGCCCGTTTTATAGACTTCGGCCGATGCCCCGCCCTGCTTTCCAGACCAAATCATTGACTGATAGTTACGCCTTGTTTTGGTGTTCTTTCGTTTTGCGCGGAGCTGAGGTTTCCGCGCATGGGAGCGCTTCGCGTTTCGTGTTCCCGAAGCCGTGCAGATCGCATAGGCGTTGCCTGGCCGTTTGTACTTCTTCAGGGACTTCTGCACGTCGGCAACACAGCGGTCGAACTTAGCGGGGTTCGCGGCCTTCTTTACGATGAGATCATAGGCGACGTGCTTGCCGCGTGAATCGATAACATCGATGATCTCACCACCATATTTTCGCTGAAGCGGTAAAATCTGCGCTGAGGTCCGCCGGTGTATTCGCACCGCCCCATCGCGCAGTGTGCCGGCGTACTTAGTGACTTCGCCAATCTGCATTGTCCTGTACGATGGATTGGGTTCAGGGGCTTTCTTCTCGGCGTTCCAGCCCTTCATAAACTCTGCCCAGGCGTGCTTCCACTCTTCACGCATTGCAATGCTCGGAGTGAGATTGACGGTTCCGTGCTTCGCTGCGGCTGCGCGAAGCGCGCTACGTCCAGCCTCATACGCCTCTGAGCGCCGCGGTGGATTCGCTCGAGCTATTGCGAGAGCGGCACTGGCGGCGGCATCGGCTTTTTGTTTCTCGATCCCAAGCGCCCGTATCTTCGCGGTCTGCTGTGAGGTCTGATAGCGCATGTCACCTGCACGCGCGCCGTATTCCGCTCTGAGAGCTCGCTGAAAGCGTTCATCTGCTGCTTCGGCTTTTTTCTGAAGCTTGAAAAACCGCGCATATTGCGGCCCCGTGCCTGGGTTCCGTTTCATCGCTCGGCGCCACGCGTCGTCAAAAGAGTCGCCAGGCTTGTACGACGCAGCCGCTCTGCGCTTGGCTTCCGATTTTGACAGGCCTTGGCCAGCGAGAGCCTGGGCAAGCTCTTCCTTAACGCCTGAGGCGTCTATGCGCGACGGCTTGGCCTCTTTCGCCGATCCAGGCACACGGACAATTTTCGAGTGGTATGTCACGCGTTTTTTGAACCCGAGGAAGTTTCGCCGTTTTGCTCTCTGCGCCACTTAGGATTCCTTCTTCCATCCAGAATCAGCCGGAGAGCAGGACGCGGCTGCGTTCTTTGCGGTCAGTACCGGCACTGGCGATGCCCGGTTCGCGACGCCCTGGTAAATGAGTTCATTCATCACGAAACTTTTAAACCACGCAATGAATGCAGCGGCGATGCCCGTCGCTGTCAGGCCGGTGATTGTGAGCGTCCCAGCGCTGTAAGCGACATGGATGCCGGTCGCAGTGAGGGCGGCGGCGACGATTGAAGCCAGCCGGTTGAGCGTGGTAGTCGAAGGCGTCAGCAGCCGAAACCATGCCGAACTTTTGAGTTTCTGAATAATCCACACCGATACCGCCGACGCAGTGAGAACTGCGGTGGTATCGCTCGCGACCGGCGGCAGATTGCCGGTCGCAACGGCTGACTGGAGGAACAGGATCATCGATGGCGCTTCCCTTTGTCGGACTGATAAATCGCAAACACAATAGCGATTCCGCCGGCGTAAAAGACCCAGTTCGGAATCGCAGGCCAGCCGGACTGATTCAGCATTCCTTCGACCGATGTCACAATGCCGGTGCCCGTGAGCGAGAAATCGATCTGGCCCATTCCGTTGCGAGACCGGCACGGCCCGCAGCCGCAATCAGATCCGCATCCAATGTGGCCCATGCCCGTTTTCGGATTGAGCGAAGTCAGAAAGGCCGAACGATCCGCCCCGACGAAATCACCCATCCCGCGAACCGGCGCGAGCGAAGTTAGAAACGCCGAGTTGTCACCCGGAATGAAATCGCCCATTCCATGCAGCACGTAAGCTGAAGCTCTCATATCATCTCCGTTTTCTCCGTGATCCACGGGAAGAGAAAATCAGTGCCAGTACGATCAGCAGCCCGCCGCCGGCCACGAGATACAATTCGGTGTAGTCGCACGTGCCAGTATCGCTGTCATAGGTCCCGAGCGGCAGGGAACACAAGCCGGAATAATCGCAGGCGGATCCGTTCCAGGTTCCGCCTTCTGATGAGCAAAGGTCCTCAGCACTCGAGGGAAGAGTGTCGCCTGTTTGCCCGATTGTATTCGACGGCGAAACCGTGCCCGGCAAAACTCCCGTCGCCGTGGCGGACGATCCGGCATTGTAGCCGCTCGGCAAACCCGGCGTGCAAACCCCAGCCACCATCGCGCCACCCGCGGCCGCGCATTCGCTTGCGCTCATCGTCGGGGCTTCGGTAGCCTCCGCACCGATCGGTGCTTGAGGCGTACAGGTGTTCGCGCTCGAGTTCCACACGGCACCAGCCGCCTCGCAAGTCAACTGCGTCACTTGTCCGAGATTTGCGCGATGGATTCTCATAGCTTGTCGAGCAGTATCCACAGACCCACGGCACCGGCCGCGAGCAACGCCAGAAAAATATCTGTGCTTGGACTCGACACCGCGCCCGACACTGCGCCGCCCACGCCCTGAGAGAGTGCGCTCGTGAAGTAACTCGCGCCTTGCGCTAGTTCGCTCCCGAAACTGACCGCCGGCTGACCGGCGCACTGAAGCCAGGCCGAGCATTCGTCCGACACCCACAGGTAGTCGGTCCAATCGCACGGATCCGCTCCACAGGCGGTACTGGTGACTCCCTGGCCGGGATAGGCCTGACCAAGCGCTGATCGTGTTAGTCTCATTCACTTTCGCTTTTTCGCTTTCGCCTGTGCCGCATCAAGAATCTGACCGACGAGCGGGTTCTCGCGGATGATGCGACCGAGAACATTTTTACTGGCTTCCTCGAGAGCACTTTGCAAAACAGACGGCAGATCGACGGCCTTCACTACTTCGCCATACAACTCTTCGATCGTGATTCTGGGCATTCGCACGTCAGGGTAGGCTGGCGGGTAAGCAGACGCCGAGCTCGATACATTGATCGGCGCCGCAGCCTGAGGACGCAAAGTCCGGTCGTAAGCTTCGCGTCTCTTCGGATCCGATAAAACGCGGTGAGCTTCGTTCAACTGCCGGGCATACTCCTCGTCTCCCGAAGGCAGATCGGTGTGATGCAGGCGCATCAGAGCTTTCCACGATGCGTCGATAACTTCCTGGGATGCCGAGCGTGAGACCTGGAGAGTATCGTAGTGCGTCATCGGCGCCTCCCGGCCATCATCAGAAGCACGAGACCGAACAAAGCTGCGCCGCCAATCACAAGCGTCGTAGTGTAATCGCACACGCCGGTGGTGGAGTTATAGGTGCCGAACGGCGCGCAACTCACTACTGAGCAGTTCGGCGATCCGGGCGGGCAGACGTTGCCAGCCGACGTTGCGGCCAGCGTGTCGCCCGCAGCGATGTCGCTTGCTTGTTCGGCCGGCGTCCACTCGGTAGTTGCAGCGATGACCGGGACTCCGGTCGAAGTGAATTGGTCTGACGTGTAAGTCGAAGTGTTTGTTTGCCCTAGTCCGGCGAGGCCTCCCTCGTACTGCGTCGGGCCGGGGAGAGCGGGACCCAGTTCGGGTAACAGCATCGAATTCACGTTCGTGATGTCGGCCATACCGCGCAGACTGACTCTCATCGGTCCACCACCAGGGCGATTCCGATCGCCGCCGCCAAGATCCAGAACCAGCATTGAGTTTCAGGACACGCAGCAGGCTGCTGAGCAACTGAACACGGATTCGGAAACGTGAGGCACTTTCGTTGCCAGGTGTAGCAGGGCATCAGGTGAGCCAGCCTCTCTGAACGCGCGCGTAGCCCACTCCGTGAATCATGCGCCGGGAAACGAACTGGCCTACTCCCGAAGCGCCGCCGGTTTGCAGCGTCCAATTTGTTCCGTTGTATTTGTACGTCAGCCCGCCGGTCGTTTTCATTTCGCCGTTTGAAGCGCCGCCCCAGCCGAGCATGTAGGCCAGCACGCTATCGCCTGAAATCGTAGTGATCTGGCCGGATGCTAGCGCTTGGTCGAGCGAGGCGCTGACGCAATCGATATCGTCAGTCGTGATCTCATCGGAATAGGGCGTGTAGGCTGCGTCTTGCGCCGTAAGCCCGCCGCCGCACTGCGTCGCTTGAGCAGCGCTCGAGGAAGAAGAAGCCGACGACGATGCGGGAACGTAAGCCGCCTGCATCATCGAAATCAGAGCCGATACGTTCACGCCTTGCGCCTGAAGACTCGAGGTAATTCCCTGGCCCGAACTATTCCAGGCCGTTCCTTGCGAGGGAATCACGGCGATGCTGATCGGTGCCGCGCCATTGATTGAAACCATTCCGACGAGACCATTATTGGTCGTCGCTTTGACGGGTCCGGTCAGTTGGATCGTAGCGGCCGCAGGCGTACTCGGCGCGGTCACTGCCGGCGGCGTGGTTGCGGCGGGCGTGGAAGTTGCGGCCGGGGCAGCTGCTGGCAGCGTGCCCGGATAGAGTGCCGTGATCCCCGTCCATGAGTAAAGATAACCTTGCTCATAGAGATACCAGAGGCCCAAACCGGCCGCGCCCAGAATCAGAATGGTCTTCATGTTGTCTGAGGCCATTAGCGCCTGCCTTTCTTCCTGGCCAGAAAAAACACACCTGCGAGAACCGCCGCGGCGATCAGGGGATTGTCTTCGATCCAGCCATTCATTTCCTGCCACAGGTCGCATACGGGTGCCGGAGGCGCTGGCGCGAGCGCTGCGGTGATATCCGGGAAACTGCGCACGAGCGTTTGCGGCGTCAGCCTGGGACCCGGCTTCTGACTCCGGGTGGGTTGCGTTTGCGCCGTCCCGATGTCGGACTGCGTTACCGGCGTAGAGGGCGTCGCCGGCAAAGAAGCGGCCGGGCAACCGAAGCCCGATTCCGAACAGATTTGATCGGAGCAGCCGAAGGCGCCCGTGTAGCCCGCTTGAGCACAGGCAGTGATCTGGGCGGTAGTGCCTGACTCGCCGCAGAGAAACGGTACGCATTCCTCGAACGTGAGCCCCATCGAGGTATCGGGATAGCCCCACTCGGTTGCCACACTCACGCGCACATCCTCCCTACCTCATAACGCGCCGCGACGATTCCGGCGGCGATAATCCATTTCGAGGCGCCTTGCACGAAAAACAAATCTGCGGCGAGGCCTCCCCACCAGAGCCATTCGACCGGATTGTTGAAATCGATTTTGCCGATGATCGGCAGGCCGGTATCAAAAACCGGCATCGGATTCGCCTTCGGTTCCGCCGGACGCACCGTTACTGCGGTTGTCATCGGGATCTCCCCGCCATCCAAAAAACACCCAGGCCCAGAGCCACGAGCGCCAGAAGCGTGTATTCGCCGATCGGACCAATGCAGGGTTCCGACGCTCCGAACAATTGCAGGCAGGTTGAAACCGTGGTGGGCGAAGCGACAACGGTCTCAGTGGTAGAGGGAAGCACACTCGGCCACTCCTCGCAATCAAGCACCTGGACGTTAGTTTGACCCGCCGGACGGTAGCCCGCCTGCAGCGTCGGATTCGCGGCGCAATACTGCTCGAGTTCCTGCGCGGTTTGAAATGTTGGCGTCTGTCCGAGCATCTTTTATTTCCTGAACATCAGCCACAGGCCCACAAGCGCCGCAAGCCCGGCAAGCACAGTGTATTCGCCGATCGGTCCCCAGCATGGCTCACTCGCTCCGAACAGTTGCAGGCAACCAGACGCCGCAGTCGCCGCCGGCGCGACAATCGGCGGAAGACTGGCTGAAGCTGCCGGCGTCACGGAACTTGCTGGCGGATTAGTGCTGCTCGATCCCGACGCAGGCGGCGTCACGGCGCTGGCTGGCGCGCTCGAGGCGGGCGTCGCCACGATGGGAATACCCTGCCCTACCGTCGTCGCGTAGTTCGCGTTGTACTGCGCGATTTTGTTTGCAGGCGCCACTTCGCCCGGAACTTCGGCGGCTTCCTGTGCCGCCAGTTCCGCCTCTTGCGATGCTTCGTAACTGGCGCTGCAAATCGGAATGCCCGGCTGTGGCGTCACGCCTGGCAGTTGATACTGACAGTCGCCATAGACAGACGGGTTCACCGAAGCCTGACCGAGAGCGCGCGCCAGAATTCTCATGACATGGCCCACAGCAGCACCGCGGCCGCTCCGATCAGAACCAGTGGCGTGTAATTCGGCGAGGCAACCGAAACGACTGTCGCAGCAGTTTCACTTGTGCCCGCCGGCGCCGCAGTGCTCGTGCTTGTCGCCGCCGCCGTCGCGACAGAATCCGGCTGCACGCACGGATCATTCGCGATGGGATCGTGGAAACCGATAAACCAATTCCAGCACGCGGTACCGGATCCGTTCGCACCAGGCCAAGTGTAAGTGCAGGTCCCATCGGAATTCTGCTGCCAGCCTCCGGGCGACGTTTTATAAGCGCACGCTCCCTGCTGTCGCTGGGAAATGCAGTTCTGGCCCGCAGTCCCGAGCGCCGGATTTTGACAGTTTGCAACCAGGGCATTCCAGGCGGTCTGGAAATTATTCAGCGCTGCGGCTTGCATCGACTGCGTGCGAATCGGAGAGCCGACGTACTCCGTCACGTTCTGCGTGAGCACGGTTGCGACCTGGTTTGCAATTTGCGTCGCCGCAACACAAGTCTGACCGCAGCCTTTGAAAATTCCGACGAGCAGTTGCGCCACGGAAATCAAACCGCCGACGGCCGCGCCCACTGGCCCGCCGACAACTCCCAAGGCAACGAGAATTCCTGTCGTAGCCGACGCTCCGGTTGCCGCAATTGCTGAGATTTGCTGCGTCGACGTCTGGCCGAGCGATCTTCGTCTGGTATCGACGTAAGGTCTGGGGATTCCCAACTTACGCGCGACAACTTCTGCGGTTGACAGTTCGCCCATGCCAGGGCGCCACGCCGCAGTATGTCGCGAGAAGCCACGGTAATTCGGTTCCGGCGCGAACACGGGCGCTGAACCTAAGCCCGGATGCCAGAGCGGATCGTGTCGGGATGTAATCAGGCCGCTCACTTCTTTTTCTTGGCCTCTTTCCGGTAAAGCTTGCGCGGGTTGCTGCGTTTCAGATGAATTCCTTTCTCGCCATCTTTCCGGGCCGATTTCGCGATTTGAAGGGCCTCTTTCTTGGTGAGGTCTCTCCCGCTGTGAACCGGCAAGCCATCCCTGTCCAGCACCATGTAGCGAGAGCGCGACAACCCGGCGCGGGCCAGACGACGCTTTGTCTTCTTGCCAAACCCGAACAAATTGCGCTTCTTTGGATTGCCTTTCTTTGCGCCCGGCTGCACGAGCACACTCACCATGCCGGATTTGTTGACCTTAAATCCTTTGATCGCGCCGCCGCCAGTGACGTGGTACATCCGCCCCTTCACGAGGGGATTTCTCATTCGGCTCAATTCCGCCTCCGGTTCTTTTGCTTTGCTGGGCGACGCGCATAAACGATGTAGTTCCCGTAGACCCCGCGCTTGACTCTCGTTTTGTAACCCTTGCCACGCCAATCCTTCGCGAGTCTCAATGCAGCATCACGATGCTGAGTATTACCAACTGCCTCCTCGTGGGCCGATGCTCTCGGGTTACGCGCCTTGCGCGGCCTGTGTATCGCGCGATATTCTTTGGCCCATTGCTGGGCCTCACGCTTAGAACTGGCTTTCGCCGATCCCGATCCGCCGGGCGAGGAGTAGAACATGTACCAACTGCCACCCACCCGCCGAACTGAAGCAGATGCCTTTCTCGGATTGCGCGCCTTTTGCGCCCACTTCTCCATGCGCTTCTTCCCGTACTTGCGGATACCTGCTTTCGCGCAGACTGCCTTGGGGTCTTGCGCGCCGCCGCGCGCAGTGACTTCTTCGACGCACTTCTCGAATCGTTTACCGGATCCCAGTTTCACAGTGCCTTTGGGATTCGGCCGGAACTTTCCGCCGACAATGACGCCGGGCGTAACACTGATCACCCTCAGGCCGCGTGCCATATTTATTTTCTCGAGAGCATCATGAGAACGACGATGCCCGCCACTCCCAGCAGCAAAAGCGGTGCCAGGTTTGTGATTGCCGAAGTCACTTGCGATGCCGTCGTGCCTAGCGCGCTTGCAATCTGGCCCGTCGCGGGATTGTAAACCAGGTTCGTTCCGGGGATGATCGATGGCGTCGAAGTCGCCTTGAAGATTGCAAGACCCGCCGATGCCGCGCTCGAGAAAAGTTGCGCGATCTGCGTCGACGTCAGTCCCGTACTCGTGCCCTGCTGAACTACTTGCGCCAGCTGCGCGGGCGTCGGCGATTGTCCTACGCCGCCGACAGCCGCTAGATCTGCGGCCGTCCAAGCACCGGATGCCGGCGTTACACTCGCGCCGGTGTTACTGACGGGGCCGCTCGCGCTTGCAAGATTCGAAGGCGGCGTCACTGCCGCACTCAACGCAGAACCGATTTGATAAGTCTGGCCGGTACTGGGGTCAACCAGCGTATCAATGTCGGACGTGAGCGGAGCAACGGTATCGCTTACGGAAGTGTCGATGATCGGAATTCCCGTCGTGTCAAATTCATCTGACGTGTACGTCGACGTGTCCGTCTGGCCGAGCCCCGCGAATGCGCCGCGTTCTCGTGTCCCCCAGGCGATGTTTCCCACTTCGCCTAGGCCGCCCGACCAATCGACCGGGTAACCATAACGAAGCATCTGCTGGATCGGCGTATCGGTCGTGCGCCGACCGTTGATCATGTCATAAGTGATCGGCGGTGCCTCGATCGGCACGAGTGGATCAAGCGAAGGATTGTAATTTCCGCCGTAACCAGGCGCCAGCACCATAAGGCCGAGCGGCACGCGAACTCTAGCCATGCCTCACCATGAAAGCCGGTCCCCTACATGAAGTTGATTTCTGCGCACAGTGCCGGCCGGAACTTCGAGAATGTAGCTGGACGAATATCGGCCGCCGTACTGCGGGCAATCGTCGCACTTGCACGGTGCGCAGCCTTGGGCCATTTCGACAATCAGGCCGGATGCGGTGAGCCAGATCACGTCGAGCGGAATCAAAGTGTTTTTCATCCACACGGGATAGAAGCCGGCGTTCGGCTCCACGAAAAGCATGCCTTCGTTTACGCCCAGTTGCTCGCGGAACATCAGCCCGCGGATCAGCTCTTCCGGTTCGACCGCAACCTCGGCCAGGATTTTGGCGCCGTTCGGAAGCAGAATGTCGCGACAGAGCGAGAGCGCTTTTGCGCCGGTGCCCGCCGCTCCAAATTTGCCGAGCGCCGTCACGCAGCCCTCCGCATGAAATACTGAAGGCCGAAGTACACCGCCGCCAAGCCGCCCACAATGAGACCCAGGTCCGACGCGGTTTCCTGCCAATTCGGTTCTACCCGCCACTCTTGAATGCGTCCCAAGTGCGGAGCCTCCCAGCCGGGATAATCGCCGTGCGAAATATCGAGCGGCGTTCGGACTCCGTTCCAATAAGAAGCGAGGTACACGTGCGAGAATTCCCAGGGGCGCTCGGGATCCGCCGAGACCGTGACGAGCGAACAGGGGATGCCTAGCGCCCACAGCAGGCAGGCGCCATACATATGGAAGCAGTCGCAGTCGCCGATCCCTAAGCCGCGCATCTTGATCAGCAGCCATTGATCGAGCGGCCGGATCAAAACCTCGATTGTGTCGGCCTTGCGCGCATCGTTTGTGTGGAGGTCGTCAGCGATTGCTTCGTCGCGCTTGAACTTCATCGAAGACTTCAGCGCGTTCCAGATGCCTTTGTTGGGATCGCCCGCGCCCAACTTCAGGCAGCGTGCGGCTTCGGCCTGAATAAAGGGCGAGCGGGCGTCTTCCCGGATATACCGGATGATCTGGCGGATGGTCGAGCGTACCTGGCCGTCCGAGGATTCCGGCAAGGCGCGAATCGAGTAGACCGCCTGACCGATGTCGGGATGGTAGGCCGCGTCCACGTTTCGAGACAATCCTAAACCCGGTCGCCAGCGTTGTCAAAACGTTTTTATATATATATACTGGAAGACCATGCCACCCGGAAGGCGCACCGCCGATTCGCCGCCGAATATGCCGCGCGAAGTGAAGCAGAGCTACACGAAGACCATTTTTCCGAAGCCCGAAGCCTACAAAATGTCGATCGCCGGCTTTGAAAAATGGCTAAAGTCCTTCAGCGCCGAGTGCCGGACACGCGTGACACTGAGCCTTTACCGGGACTGGCCCAGAATCAACCTGAAGCAGATTCCGGGTGAACAGTACGAGCGCCGGATTTTCTTCTACGAGGCCTCGCTCGATCCATCGGGTTTCGTGTTTGCGGAGGATTTCGGTTTTCGCGACTTCGTCTTACGTAACCAGGAATGGGGCGGGGAAGGCGAGTACCGGATTCTTTGTAATGAGCAGGGCGTGAAGGGCGCGGTAGGAACGGCTCAGTTTACGCTCGAGGACGCCGACTATCCCCCGCGCGTCGATGTCCGCTCGATCGTCCAGGGATGGCCGCGGAACGAGGGCTTCATCAAGAGCCTTCGAGTGAAGGGAATCAGTTTGCCGGGCGATAACCCGGAACAAGACCGCCAGCAGAGAGAAGAGGAAGCCGAAATGAATGTTGCTGCACCGCTCGCCGAACACATCGTAAAACAGAATGCGGAACTACTTCAGGAGCTGAGGGACCGCCGGGATGAAGAAAGCGAGGCAGCGACCTCGGAGGAAGCAGTCATGGCCGAAGCAACTTCTGAAGCCGTGCGCGTAGTCGCAGAAGGCGCGAAAGAAGCAATTTCGATGGTTGGAACGCAGGCCAAGGAAATGGCCAGGGCGTCGGCGCCGCAGTTTAATCCGATTGAACTATTCAGGGCCGGCCGCGAGTCCGCCGGCGACGGTGGAATGCAAATGCTCACGTTTTTCATGAAGTCGATGGAAGAGCAGACCAAAACTTTCCAGGCTATGCACGAAAAGACGCTCGAGTACCTGCGGGAGAAAGATTCGAGGGTTGAAGTCGCTCCTGCTCTCGACACCCGCTCCGATATCGAGCGCCTGCTCGAGTCGGGCCAGCAGATTAAGCAACTGGGCGACCTCTTTGGATTTTCAAAGCGACCGCGCAACGATGAGGATCAGGCACCGAGACAACTCGAGCCGCCCCGCGAGTCGGCCTTTGAGCGCATGCTCGGAAAACTGGCTGAAAAACCGGAGGTCCTGGTGATGGGGCTCTTTGGCGTCACGAATCTGCTTCAAACCGCAATGGGCCGCGGCAAGCCGGTAGAGGACGTGATGAAAACCGCCAGAGAAGTAGCCGGAGCAGTGGGAGGGGCGCAAGTACCGGCGGGACCGGATCCGCGAGAAGAAGAGCGTCGCCGCGAACTCCAACTCGCTGCTTTCCTCAAAAACGTCGAGCCTCTATTCCTGCTGCACTTCTACGACCCAAAGAAAGAAAACTTGGACGGCTTCACTTTCGCCCAGGATTTCTTGACTGCCCAAGTCGGACAAGACGGTCAAATGATTTTCACGCCGGAAGGCCCGATTTCTGAACTCGGTCAGAACCAGTACCGCCAGATCAAGACGGGCGGCATTGAACATTTCGACCGCACGATACGCAACTATAATCCGATATGGTCGAAGGTCGGCGGCAACATCCCCAAGTACACCGAATTTCTGAAACAGTTTTTCACTGTCTTTGAAGAGATCGAACGCCAGCAGAAGGAACGCGAGGCGCTCAGTCGCCCGGCCTCGTCGGTGGCAAACTAGAGGCAGTCGCTTACTTTCGTCACGCTGCGGATCCTGAGTTCGAACCGCAACCTAGCGAGGATCGCGCGCCGTTCATTCTGCCAGTCCGCGCGCGATAGCCCGAACTCCTCATGAATCGCCTCGCTATAAGGATTTCCCTGGCTTGCATCGGCAATCGCGTAACGCCGGATTCTGGCCTGAGAAACCGGGTCCAGCGCCGCGATCGCTTTACTCAGTACCCGAGTGTCGCGCGTTAAATCCGGCATCTCGGTTGGCCGCTCCGCGAGGTTCGCCGGCAGTTCAATGATTTCGGTGTGGACATATCTCGAGCCAGTGAGTTGATCGTATGCTCTGAGAATATCGAGTAGCGCAAATGCAACTCTTGGCCTGACGAAACTCCAGAAAGAGAATCCGCGCGAAGGATCGAAACGCGGAGCTGAATCAACCAGCGCTTGATACGCCGCACTCACGCACTCTTCAGGATCAAGTCCCATTCTTTGATGCCGGCGCGCGAACGCCACACCGCAGCGTCGGGCGGCTTTCAAGTGCGCGAGCACCAAATCCTCATTCACCATCGACCCGTTATTTTAGCGCTTCTGGCTTGACCATTTTGCGGATCAGCGACCTGATCTCGTCTTCAAACTTCTGGAAGGTCGGACTCTTGAAATGATATTCGTCCCGGTGTTCAGAGCAGCAAAACCGCTGATTCTTTTTAACGGGCCGGTAGAGCTGCCGGCAACGCGGAAGAACGCAGCGCCGGCGACGAACTTTTTTTCGCTCAGCGATGGCCAGGAGGACCGCTTTTGTAGGCATCTATCGCCATCCCATCATACTACCCGCCAATGGGTTGAAACAACCCCTTAATGAGTAGCAGCGCGGCGTAAGAGACGGCTATTTTCCCTCTGCGCCCTGATTCTCTCAATCCGGGCAGGTGAAACCTCACTCAAAATCATCCGAGAAAGTTCGTCCGTCGGGTCGTCGGCCAGAAAGTCTAGGGCTGTGAAAATATTCTGATCGCTGTAAACCTCATCGGGATCGGGAAACGCTTTTGGCGTCTGAGGGGCGCGCTGGTTTTGCAGCCAAGCCGGGACGCTCGATAAAAACAGGCCCGGCGATTGCTGTTTCTCTCGGCGGTAAGTAGCGCGCACTGCAAGGGCTAGGTCGTCGTCGCCTGCCGCCGGCAAAACTTTCCTGGCCGCGCCCAATAGCCGCTCGATGAATGCCGGCGTAACGTCGGCGAAGAGCGACGCTATCAGCCGGAAGGTGTTCGGGCACGACGTAGGCTTTTCGTCAGCAGCAGCCAGATTCTCAGAGAGTGCTGCTGCTGTAGTATCTGTGTCTCTGTATCTGCTGTCTGTTTGCTCAAGGGGGGCTGCAGGGGGGCTGTGGAAAACTTCTTTACCAGGGAACTCGATCGGCGTCTGCTTCTGACGTTTCGCTTCGGCGCCTAACCTCCCGTACTGCTGAAACTTAGCGCGCGTTTCCTGCGCCTGCTGGCGGTACTTTTCATCGCCCGGATAGATGAGCCGATCACCAGAAAGTGTGAAAAAGTTTTTCACGCGCTCCCAGTTCTTGCGAAAAATATAGCGGGAAATGCCGAAACTCTTTGCCAGCGCCTCGAGTTCAGCCAGGTCTGAAGGCAAGCCGAAATTTCCCCAGGCGTAATCGCGGAAGTCCTGCACGAGACAGCGTAAGGCCGGCGGCAGCATTCTCAGTGGACCCGCCATCTCATAAACCGCAAACCGCGGGCAGTAAGGTTGTTCCCAGTTCATCGATAGTGAAGGTGTCATGTGTCCTCTTGTGAATTGTGGGGGAGGAGTGAAAATAATCCCGGTCGTAGACAGTGCGGCGAAAACCAGATTCGTTCCCGCCTTGAATTGCGCTGGCCAGCGGTCTCTTGGCCTTGGTTGCCGTAGCCGCCGTTGGCTTTCCAGTGAACTACTTCCCAATCGTCGGGCATCGAGTGCTCGTCGTCATAACCGCAGAGCGCGATCCTCAGAAGCGGATCCGAACCATGCTCGATCGCCCAGGCGCGGACCAAGTGCGAGACCTCGCGCGAGTCCTCGTTATAGCAGACATCCCGGTCAGAGACGCCGTAGGGCGGATCTAAAAAAACACCCGTCAGCCCGATTTTCGTAGTCGGCGACGGTCCGAGTATCCGGTCCCATTCGCCGCAGCACACCCGCACGCGCCTCAGGCGCGAGGAGAGCGCATCCATGTACTCATAGAGGTCGGAAACATAAACCGCATTGACGCCGCGGCCTGACGCGCCGTCGCCTGAGATGTCCGGCAGCTGCTGCGGAAGGACCGGCGCGCCCACTCCGGTGTAGCGGCCGTTAATACCTTCCAGCCGATCCATGCGCGGCATTTTGGCGTGTACGCCGTGCGCGCCCCTGCCGAGCAGCGGGCGCTTTCGCTCCGTCGTGAAGTCCTGTGTTACGCCTCGACCGCCGGTGAAGAGTCGCTGTAGTTGTCGGCTCGGACTGAAATCCTGCGTCACACCTTGGCCGCCACGCTGCAAGTGCGGACGCACGCGATTCAGACCTCGAGGCGCTCTGGCGGCGGATCCGCGCCCGGTCCATTCCGGTTTTTGGCACCAGCCCGATCCGATCCATTGGGAAAGTCCCCACACCCACCAGCCGGCAATCTTTGGATCGCAGAACTCGGGATCGGTGAGCATGCGCTCGCGAAAGCCTTCGTTATACTGTTTGACAATCCATAAGTGCCGGGCATGAAGATCGGCCTCGCTCACGGGCCAGTCGGCGAAGCGCGCCACGTCCTCGGGGTAATACTCCACTGCACGCCAGAAGTTTGAAAGCAGCGCGTCTTTATCGTTGACGGTCTCGTTGCGGGGCGGGTGCGGGCGCGCGAGAAGCACGGCGAGCGATCCTGCGAACGGCTCAACATAATTGGCTGGATTCCCAAAACGGTCCCAAACCAGGTGCGCTACACGCGACTTGCCACCAAACCACGGGAAGGGAGCTTTGAGCACGGTAGACATGGTTTCAGAAAAGCGTCAGCGTTTCCGCGGGTTCAGCCGCAGACGTGGTGCGAAACTTCAGCCTGAGGCCTTTGAGTTCGCGAATTTCAGCAAGGCTGAGCGAGCCGAGCGGCCTGGCCTCGAGCGCATCAGCGCGCGCTTTGAGTTCCTGATCGCGCTTCTCTTTTAACCGCCCATGCAGGCGCCGGGTTTCCGCCTGATGGCAGGGAATGCAGAGCGTGCGAAGGTTATCAAGACCGCATTCGCCGCCGCCCTCGATCACGGGCTTAATGTGATCGGCGTCCCACCAGTCGCCCCAGGCGCGGCCGTAGGGAATGCCGTGCTGTTGGAGAAACTGAGAGCGCGGCGTATCGTTTCGGGGATGATCGAACGCAGTTTTCTGTAGCCGGTCGTATTCCGCCTTGAGCGCAATTGTGTCTGTCCGGCAGAGAGCGCAGATGCCCTTGTCGCGCTTGAAGAGCAGGTGCCGCATGTAGGCGACCGAAGTCTTTCCGCGCCATTCTTCAGAGCATTTGGGAGAGCAGTTGAACTTGCGCCCGTCTGCGGGCATCGGCCCGTGACAGTTATAGCAGAGCCGTTCACCGTTCGGCCCGAGAGGACGGGGACGCGAATACACTCCGGCTGTGCGGCGCGTGGTGCTCATGAGCTTTTCGTGATTTGTGTTTCCCGCTGAACTGGGGTTTCAGCGCGTCGGGATCTCCGGTAATTGCACCGCCCTTGGTGCTTGATCGGGCGCCCGCATCCGCAGTTGCGAGGGAACTCTTCTGGTAACGTCTCTTCAAAGATTCTGCGGTATTCGACGGCGACTCTTTCCGACACGCCCGCGAACTCAGCGATTTGGCTGCGGGATAGACCGCCCTTTATGCCTTCGTATAAGCGCTCGATCTTTTCAACGGATAGGCCGGTGTTCATATCCATTCATCCCAGGCGGTGTAATCGACGGGTTCTGATAAAAACTTTTCGTTTTGTTTTTGGCGCTCTTCCGCCTGTTCGACTTCGGCCAGGACCATTCTGCGTTCGCGCTCCGGGCAGGTGCGGACCATGTACAGAACAGATGTATGGTGTACGCCGCCCATCATCCGGCCGATCGTCGGGAAGGACAATTTCTTTGCCCGTAACTGCACTGCAACGAGCTGCCGAACCTGAAACAGTTCCCTGCGGCCCTTGCCCGGCGTCATGAATTCGCGGACGCTCAATCCGATGTCAAAGCCCACGACTTCGAGCGCGATGCCTAAAGCCGCACGTATGACCGGCGGCAGTTTTCGGCCAGGTCCAGGGAGGCTCAGTTGAATGGGGCGGGCTAACTCCGGCCGCAGGACGTTCGATGGCAGAAGCGCCATCCGCTCGCGCATTTTGGCCGCTCTCGCCTGAAACGATAATTCTCTGGCGGTTTGGACCGGCATGCGCGGCTGATCGCCTTGACCGGACGCTATCAGTTCGTCCAGTTCCTCCATGCCGGGAATGGACGGGGAGGCCAAGGGATTGGCGTGCGGGGGATTGAAAGTTTCGCTTGACTTTCGCCTGAGGGATGGTAAACTGGACATAACTTTAGTTCATTCGATCACCAAAACTGGACAATGAGTCGGCCCGCTTTCATCGAGCGGGCCGATTTGCTTTTTGGCGTCAGAAAGTACTATAAACCCGCCCGCGCAGTTTGACAAGGCCAAAGTTTTTTCTCTAGTACTCCGTGGCACTTGACCGGCCAGGCATTCCAGGCGTAGTATCTACAAACATGAAACGAAATGTTCCAGTTCAGCCCAAAGCCCCGCCTGAGGATCCGCGCTCCTACCGCAGCCGCGAAGTGGCGAAGATCGCGCGCGTATCGCTGCGCCAGCTCCAATGGTGGGACGAAAGACGCGTGATCACGATTCGGCACGTCGGTCACCAGCGGCAGTATTCAACGTCCGATGTCCTAAACGTGATGGTCCTGGCCGAACTGAGGCGCAAAGGTCTCTCACTGCAAACGATTCGCCGCTCGATTCGGAAAATTGCGTCGCGCGTAGAACAAATTGCCCTCGATGCGCAAATTGGAGAGCGAAACGGCGCGACATATCTTGCGCTCTCGGAAACCGGCGGACTTATCGCGCTGACCGATTCGCCGGCCGACGCGGTCAAAGAGATGACCGATTACACGGGTCCGGTGGTTCTTGTTTCAGTGCCGTCAGGGGTTCCCGAACTTCCGAAGCCGAAGCGGTAAGTTTATGCCGGATTCTAAGTCTGATAATTTGGCGCTTCACTCGGCGGTCTCTCGAGATCAGGCTGACGGCGTGCGCGCGCTGGAAGCGAAAGCGCCGCTCAAGACGGTCAGTAGCTTCAACGGTATTCGCGGCGAATCGTACTCGTCTTTCGCACTAGCGAGTGGCACTGGGACGAAGGTCCTTCGATGGTCGTGTACGCACTGCGGCGCCGAAGGCTTGGCAACCGCGCCCCACAACTCGAGCGCCAATCTGTTCACGGTCGCGTTTAGTAATCACCGAACAGTTTCGCCAGACTGCCCGATAGGTTCTCAGTCGTCACGCGAGTTCAAGACGAAACTTATCGCGGCGCCACGGGGCGGCGCAAAACGAAAGGGAATTACATGCTTGAGTCCAGGAGAACACACATGAACGCCACCAAGTGCCTGAAATGTGGGGCCGAGTACGATTCTGATGTGCGGACCGAGAAACTAAGGCATGAATACGCCTTTTGTCTGACATCTCCCCGTCGCAGACGCGATAAATATTCGGTGCAAAAGAGAAAAGACGTGCTCGGCGTGGCTGGGAGACCCGTCGTGGAGCGCGTATATAATTCCCAAAAACGAAACCGGCGGCCTTGAATATGGGCATAACTTCAATCGAATGGACGGATCGCACGTGGAATCCGACTCGCGGCTGTTCGCGCGTGAGCGAAGGTTGCCGCAATTGTTATGCGGAGCGCACGGCGACTCGATTCAGCAATCCCGGCGGTCCATTTGAGGATTTCATTCGCGCCGACAAGCCACAGTGGACCGGCAAGGTTGAGCTGATCGAGAAGCATCTCGAGGACCCGCTCCACTGGCGGAAGCCGCAGCGCGTGTTTGTCAACTCGATGAGTGATCTGTTTCATGAGGCATTGCCCTACGAAGCGAAGGCCAGAGTATTGAGCGTGATACGCGAGGCCACCTGGCACACCCATCAGGTATTGACCAAGCGTCCGTTCAACATGTTACGTACCATGACGCGGTTCTATCGCGAGTGGATTGATAACATCGGGCCGAATCCTCTGCCGCATTTGTGGCTGGGCGTATCGGTCGAAGATCAAGCGACCGCCGATGAGCGCATTCCGCTGCTATTGAAGACGCCGGCGGCGGTGCGCTTCGTGAGCTATGAGCCAGCGCTCGGCCCGGTGGATTTCTCCCGTTACCTGCCAGGTCGAGTCAATGAGCATTGGACAGGCCACGCAGACGAATCGCCACGTAGTGAGTGGGGACTCGATTGGATCATCGTGGGCGGCGAATCAGGACCGGAGGCGCGTCCGTTCGATATCGCGTGGGCGCGCAACACCGTGGCGCAATGCAAAGCCGCTGGCGTGGCCTGCTTCGTGAAGCAGCTCGGACCGCGGCCGTTTGTTTGCTGTATGCGAGACCAGATGGATTGGGTGAAACTTTACGAATATGGCCGACACACAGGTCGATATGGGCCACGTTTCGGGTTAAAGGATCGCAAGGGCGGCAACTGGGATGAGTGGCCAAAGGATTTGCGCGTGCGGGAGTTTCCAGCGTGACTAGGCTGCAATGTGTTCGACGCGGGTCAGGGCTTGAGGGATCGGATCGCCGTCCTCGAGCAGAGCCTCGAGGTGCATCCGCAAAGCTTCCCGGTACAGCTTGCGCGTTTCTTGGAGCGTGCGGCCGACAGCGATGCAGCCAGGCACATCCGGTGAGTGCGCGCCCCAGCCGGTTTTCGTGCGTCCGAAAATTACCGCGTATCCTTCGGCCGAAAAGACAATGCGGCTTGGCGATAAATGCTCTTGAGGGTTCCCGGATCGATGTCGTCGCTTTCTTTCCCGGCCACTGTCGCGGTTCCCTTTTTTGTGGGATGCCCGAACTGCCGGTGACTTCCCTTCTGCCGTTTGATGCGCCATCCGTCTGCCTCCAGCACTTTGATGATATCGCGAACCTTCATCGAAGAACCAGAATAACCGCACAATCTGGACCGGCCAATAGACTTCCGGTACTAGAGTACTTTTCTCGGCGAAACAGGCTGTTTTACCCATTTTCAGGGATTGGGAGTGAGGCTTAGAATCGGATTATGAAGTACGAAAGGCTGCTGGTTGAAGCGGAGATCGAATTGCGGCAGCTATTGGCTGAGCAAGAGTCTCGAGTTCGCGCTCAACTGGAGTTTGAGCGCGAGAGGGATTTGGCTCTGTACCGGAAGGGGCGCTGCTAATTGTGCCGGGTTTAATTGCACAACGGTTGCGCGAGAAGGGTCTGACGACGCTCGACGGATTGGAGGGTCGTTTGATTTCAGCCGACGACTGGTTGCGGAGTTTCCCGGACGGTCGCGTGGCCTTCTACCGCTTTGGAAACCTGTTCGACACTACGTCGTTTATGAAGTGCAGATTGGTGGCTCATCATCTCGGAAACGAAGTGATCGGAGAGGGTACTGCCTCCACCAGCGGTGAAGCATTTTACTTGGCGATATTACAGGTGGAAAAGACCATCGGTACCGCATGGAGGGGCGAGCTTACAGGTGGGCGGGACGAAACGACGGAAAGGACGGAATAAATGGAACTTGGAGTGATTCAAAGTCGCGGCACCGAAATTATCGGGCGGCTCGAGTTGGAAAAGGTGCGGGTGATACGGGCCTTGAGCGCAACTGTTCTGTCGGTACCCGGCATGGTCGGTGAACGGGAACGTGCTGAATTGGGCAGAGTGATCGCCGATCTGATGCTGGCTGAGAGCGGACTGATCCAAGTAGTGAGGACTTTAGGCAAGTTTAAGCAGGACCTTGCGGACTTTACACGCGGAACTTTTGAAGCGGAGGACTCCAATGCATAATCTGATCATTGCGCACTTATCACAGTTGTTTCCGGGATTTTGGGACTATGCCCACCCGGTGAACTGGTTCATGGTTCTGGTGGTAGTGGGTTTGTTTGTCTGCGCGATCCGGCTGGTTGCTAAGCTCGCGCCGCTTCTGTTTCTGGCTGCGGTTGTGGTTTTGCTATGGCATCCGGCTGCTGAGAAGCTTTCCGGTTTTCGCCGGGCACTGGAGTTGCCCGGCGTGGAGGTGGGGAGATGAGTGAAGTTACGGGTATTATTTCCATGCAGGCATCAGAATTCGAGCGCGCCATTCGCATGGCCGCGCTGTCCGAGGTAACCACTACGATCGATCTTTGTTCCCGCTCCACCGTGCCGGCTCTTCGCGCTTTAGCTGCGGCCAGTATGACTCGATACTCGGCGATCTTGGAAAAGGGAATTATATACGTGTCTACACATGTACTTGATTCCACGCGAAATAGAGTTTGAGCAAAGTACTTGACTACAGCAGTGTAGTCAGCTACTATGGAGATGTAAGGAGAAAGAAAATGACCTACCAAGTTGGCTACCTCTACCAGACATCGAAGGATGGCCGCGACTTCGCAAACGGCACGGGTCCGCTCCAAAACAATCTCAAGATCGTGTCCACTCACGACACCAAAGACGAGGCTCTCGAAGCTGGCGCGAAGCTGATCGGCTCTCCTTCGCCGATGGGTAAAGTTGCAGATGCGTATTTGGTTCGCGTGACGCGTGGCGGAAGTGAAGTGCTTGGCCAAATTCGCAAGGACAGCAGTTTGGATCGCGGATACGCGCGGCCGAAAGTGAATCTCTAAACGTCTATGGCACAGGGCGGAGGGGGAAAGAAACGCAAAATCATCGCGAGTGTGGCTTGTCCAAGGTGCGGGGCAAAAAAGGGCGAGTCGTGTGACCACAATTATCGCGCGGCCCAAAGCGACTCGCGGCCGTTTGTCTGTAAGGAACGTCGTATAGCATACGAGAGGCTTTGAATGTCCAAATCCACGATCAGCACTTTCCAACTCTTCGCGCTGTTCCCAACCGAGGACAGCGCGAGAGTCTACCTCGAAGAGCGGCTCTGGCCGAATGGTCCCGTTTGTCCCGATTGCAAATCTGGTGAACGCGTAGCGGCGCTCGGCGTTTGTGCCACGCGCAAGCCAGGATTCTACCGCTGCGGAAAGTGCGAGTTTGATTTCACGATCCGAACCAATACGATCTTTGAGCGCTCCAAGGTCCCGCTGAATAAATGGCTGTATGCCATGTACCTGCTCGTAACGGCGCGGAAGGGTATCAGTTCGATGCAACTCGCTAAAGAGATCGGGGTCACACAGAAAACCGCGTGGTTCATCCTAGGCAGACTGCGCGAAGCCTGCGGGGGCCCCGATGGACCGCTCGACAAACTGCGCGGCGAAGTCGAAATTGACGAGTGCTTTGTCGGTGGACTGGAAGGCAACAAGCACGAAGCGGATAAACTCCATGCTGGACGTGGAAGCGTCGGAAAAACCGCCGTGCTCGGAATGCGGGAACGCGGGGGAAGGACGCGGGCAAAAGTAGTTGACATCCGCACGATTCAGGCGATCCAAGGGGAAATTCACAACTCCGTCGAAGTTGGCTCCCAACTCTACACCGATGACCATATCGTGTTCACCGATCTTGACGGGCTGTTCTTTCGTCACGACACGGTGAATCACGCCGCTGGCGAGTATGCGCGAGGCCCGGTATCGACCAACAGTATCGAGAGCGTCTGGGCGGTCCTGAAGCGCGGGCTTCACGGCGTTTATCACCACGCCAGCAAGAAACACCTGTTCCGCTACGTTGACGAATTCACGTTCCGGCTGAACGAGGGAAACGTCGAGAGACACTCGCTTGAACGCTTGGCGAGCTTTGTGGACGCGACGGCTGGCAAACGGCTCACCTACGAGAGGCTCACTGCATGAAACCGCCAGAAATCCTCGACAAGATGGCGGACGCAGTGCTCGCCTATCGCCCCGCGCCGAAGTCCAAGGCCGCGAAACGACGGCGCAAGAAGGCGGCGAAGAAAGTGAAGACTCAGCGATGAGCAATGTAGTCACCTATATAATTCCCTTGGAAAAGAAGTCCGATCCGGCCATTCTATCGATGCGTGCGATGCAGGCGATCATCACGCGTGCCATGAAGCGACTCGAACAATCCCCCACGCCGCGAAACCCCAGTTCGCGGCGCAAATCTCGAAAGGACTGATCATGTCATTCTCAAGAATGCAGGAGGCCCGTTACGAACTCCGTCAGCAGGAACAAGCGGCGCTCATTCACGAGCGGGCACTCGCGGTCCGAGATGAGGGGCGCGGACTCGAGAATGTGCCGACCTGTCCGCACTGCGGGAGGGCCACCGTCCTGATGGAGATCGACTATACACCGCAATTGACGTTCGGCTTCGTGAGAGAAATCGAGCCAGCGCGGGAGGCGTCGTATCTGGCGTGTGAATGGTGCGGGACGGAAATCACGCGTGAAGAGTTAGGGGATTTGGCTGAGCGCGCGCCCAGGAAGCCCGCAGCTAGTTCCGGTTTCCAGCAGTTTGACGAGTGGGTTCAGAGGGGAGCATGAGCGAGAACGATACCGTGCTACAGGGCGTACCGTTTGAACTTGAACTTCGCAAACGAGTCCCGAACCCGAACGGAGTCGGCGTCACGACCGTCGCCGATGGGAAGGCGCGCGTTTCTTATACGGTAGTGGTGGATGCCTTCAGGCTTCAGCAGATGGCCGAGCGCGCCGTGCGGAATAAGAAGCATCGCGCAAGGTCGGGTCCGCTCAGCGTCGTAATACAGTCGATCACGCGCAGTTAGTTGGAGGAAACTGAATTGACGGATCACAAAGCGAATATCGCGCGGTGGGGACGGCTGTCGTCTGGCTGGTGGGTAGGAAAATGGCACATCGAGCGCCGCGGCGTAACGTTCATTGCAGTAAACGAGATACTGGGTCTCACAGCCGCCGGCGCCAGCCGCGAGCAGGTGCTCGAAGATATTGTCGAGACAATGGAAGCGGCGGTCATCTCGCCGGAGGACGCGATATATTGGCGGGATGCCGCGCTGGAGGTCTCCCGCCTGGCCAATGACGAAGTGAAGCGACCGGGCGATAAGACGGGCCAGCGCGCTTTTGAAACACTGCTTCATATCCGGGATTTCCTGGATCGGCGCCTGGACCCGAGTACCGCTGAAGCGCCTTCGAGAGGCCAGCTTGAGGCGCGCGTGACGGTACTCGAGGAAGCAATCGGGAATCTTTTTCATCTGTCGCGCGAGGGACGATTGACAGTTGAAGGGCCGGTGTATCCGACTCCCTGGCCTGAGAAGTCTCCGTGCGAGCATGTCTGGGACGGGCCGCGCATTCCAATCCTCAATACTGCGACCGTGGGAAGTTGCTCAAAGTGCGGAGCGTCGGGGGCACCGGAAATCACTGAGGGCCTGGAAACCTCAGTTCCAGGCGAAAAGCAAGAACGTACCGGGACGGAAGTAACTGGCGCTCCGCAAACAAAAGGCGAAGAATAGATCCATGCCGAACTACTTCAAACCCGAACTGAACAAGCCCTACACGCTGGCGCTCAAATATCCCTCCGGCACGCCGGTTTCCGGCAACGCAGGCCCGGAACTGCGCTGGATACTGTCAGACGGCAGGGCACTCTACACGCCGCTCGATTTCGCTGATAAACTGAAGGCCATCGGGATTTCAAAGCCGGGCCAGCGGTTTCAGGCCGAGCGCCGGACGAAGGGCCGGAAGGCGGAATGGCTGGTAACGCCAACCTCCAACGAAAGCCTTGCTACTCACGTACCTGATCTTCGCGGCCCGCAGAAGGCGGCAGCGATCCTTGAGGCGGCGGGCGCTCTGGACGCGCCAGAGTCAGAGATTAAGGGAAATCATCGCCCGGACCGGAAAGCGCCTGCTACGGCGCTTGAAATCGCACTGAAGACGGCGGTAGCGGCTGCGGCAGCGGCCGAGAAGCACGCCGAAGGCCTGGGTTACTCTTGCCGGTTCTCGAGCGCCGACATCAGGGCGATGGGAATATCGGTACTCATAGGACTTCAGTCGGGGAGGGCGGCGTGAGCGAACCCGCAGTCCAAATCCGCATCAAGTCAGGCCGGGATCGCCGCACGCTCGTTTGCACAGATCCGGTGTCGCTTTTGTTGACGACGCCTCGCGCGAGCTGGGCCTATGACCTGAAACCAGGGACAAGAAAAGCAGCGGGCACGACCGTCCTCAGAGTCGGCACCGAGATTCCCGACAGCGAGGGGGAACTCTGGACCATTACCAAAATTACGCGGACTGGAGTCCTCGCGCGCGTGCCGCTCCCAGTTCCGAAAGAGGAACGTGCATGAAGGCGCTCTGGCCCTGGCTGATCATTTTCGCCGCGGCGCTCGCCGGCGGAATCGCTCTGATGCTGAAGCGCCAGCGCGACGCTCGCGAGCGCGAAGAGTTTGAGCGTTACTTTAAACGCCTGAACGATGCCTAGACCGAAGCGGTCATCAGAACATTTGGCGTTCGTCCGTTCGCTTCCTTGTTGCGTGTCGGGCCGCACATGGGGTATTGACGCCGCGCATATTGGTAGTCACGGGATGGGCCAGAAGTGTTCGGACTTTGAAACGATCCCGCTGAACCGGCTCTTTCACCAGGAGCAGCATAGCATCGGACTCAAGCGGTTCGTTGAGACCTACCGGCTCGACATTCCGAAACTACTGGCAATGATTAACGAGAAGCCGCGCATAGAAACTCGTTGGCCGAGTTATTACGGTCTCTACCGTGGCGAATGGCACTACTTGTGTGGCGTCAGACTCGGGATCGCTGCGGCGCTCGTCGCCATGAAAGCGATTGTCCACAGGACACTCACCGCCGAAATCCTGACAATGGTGAACCGCGAATCCTCTCCGCGCCGTAACTCCAGTACGGCGCAAAACGGCGGCCTCGGAACTCTTGGAGTTGACCTTTGAAACTAGCTCAGCCCTACCGTTGTGATTATTGCCTCAACATGAAGGGCGAGGCGAATCATTGGTTGCTTCGCGATAAATTCTCAAACGGCGTCTTCCGGCTTCTGAAGTGGGAAGCAGAAAAGGCCGACACATATATCGATCCGGGCCACACCCAGCACGCCTATGAACATATCTGCGGTCAGGAGTGCGCCTTGAAAGCCCTCACTAAGTGGCTGGAGTACCAGAAGTGGCTGGAGTCGAAAGAGTCGATGAGCAACCGGGATCGGCCAGGGAAGTTGGCGCAGCAATGACCGGCATTCCCCGCAGAGGCCGCCGCTCAGCTCGAGTGCGAGTCGCCGTTCGCAGCATTGAAGGCCTGGGACTGGGCGAGTACCGGCTTCACTTAGCTTGCGGGCACACGGTCACGGTGCATGCGGCATCCTGGCCGCTATTCATCGCCTGGATTTGCAAACAGTGTGAGAATCCGAATGCCCGGAGGTCGGCGTGAAAACACCACTCGGCAAAGTCGATTACACTAAACGCCAGTTCCAAATCATCCGATTCAAGGATCGATACGACACGCCTTGTTCGCTCCAGCAGAGCAGTCTTGCCGACTATAATCCGCCTGGCAGTTCCGCAATTTGGCTTGGCATTGATCGGCAGGACTCCCCGCATGACGGGATGTTCGACG